>NPID01000137.1_pt1 | contig 97012 bp, 93 predicted proteins | sample 8637491 | NCBI WGS metagenome assembly NPID01 (sample SAMN07420843, study PRJNA396082) | bioreactor metagenome | isolation source: sample BA6 brine-fed electro-methanogenic bioreactor BA | place: Japan: Kochi | collected 2016-06-14
CACGCATCACGCACTCACGCACTCACCCATCACCCATCACCCATCACCCATCACCCATCACCCATAACACCCGTCATATCGGGCAGGAGGTCAGCTGGAAGTCCACGTCCTCCTCGGTCTGGGTGGGCCGCTGATCGCGGCTGGCGACGAGAAAGCGGACGGTGAAGCGGTGCTTGCCGGCGCTGATCTCGGGATAGAGGGCGGAGGCTGCGGGCAGGCTGACACGGAGCATCTGGTAGGGTATGCCCGGGTCGAGGGAGCGCTGGAAGAAGCCGGCTGCGGCCAGGACCGGCGTCGGGGCGGCGCTCGAGCGTACCAGCCGCAGGATCAGGTTGATGGCGAGGCGTATCGGCTCGAAGTCCGTGAGCCAGCGCTCCAGATCGCGGATGCGCTCCTCCGGCGAGCGTTCCAGCCAGTGGTGATAGAGGGGCAGGTCGAAATCGCAGGTGCCGCCGGGGATGGCGCTGCGCTGGCGGATGGTGCTGAGAAACTCGTTCTCGCGCAGCGCCTGGCCGATGCGCCCACTGTAGTTGTAGAGGCCTTCCAGCAGCACTTCGATCTCGTCCAGTACCCGGTTCAGCTTGTCCCAGTCCACGCCGGGGGATTGCTCCAGGCGGGCGAGGCTGGCGGTATGGCGCTCCAGTTCCTTGAGCACCTCGGTCTTCAGGTCGGTGCGATCGAAGACGTTGAGGATATCGATGAGGGTCTCGAGCGTCTGGCGGCTGTCCCAGACCGAAGCGCCGCGGAGGTTGTACAGGGCCTGGCTGAACAGGTGCTCGAGGCGCATGAAGATTCGCATACGCTCATTCAGAGGCTGTTCGTAGATCACCAGTTCGCCGGGCACGGTCACTCGCTGTCGATGTCAGGGGTTCATCGTGATGTGTTGGCGATTGTCACCCACAAGGCGCGTCCGTGGCAATCGGGACCGGGGCGGCGTCAGTCGCCGCGATCGCGGCGGTTTGCGGCCAGTTCAAGGTAATAGCGGTGCAATCGACGAATATCGGCTTCAAGATCGGTCAGTTCACGATCATTGACGATGATGTCGTCGGCCCGCGCCAGGCGTTCATCACGGGGCAGCTGGGCGGACAGGATGGCGCGGACCCGCTCGGTTGTGTCGCCGTCCCGCTGCCGCACGCGCTCCACCTGGAGCGCCTCGGGAACATCCACCACGAGGATCCGTTGCACCAGGTCGGACTGCCCGCCCTCCAGCAGCAGCGGAACCACCAGCAGGCAGTAGGGTGCGGCGCAGGCCGCGATTCGGCGCCGCATCTCCGCGCGGATGAGCGGATGCAGGAGCGCCTCCAGGCGGCGGCGTTCGGCCGGCTCCGCGAACACCCGCTCGCGGAGCCGTTTCCGGTCCAGCCGGCCATCCGCGCCGATTATCTCCGCGCCGAAAGCCCGCGCCACGGCGGCCAGTCCCGGCTGGCCCGGTTCCACCACCTCGCGGGCGATGAGATCGGCGTCGATGACCGGGACGCCCAGCCTGGCGAAACCTTCGGCCACGGTGGACTTCCCGCTCCCGATGCCGCCGGTGAGGCCGATCACCAGGGTGCGCGGGGTATTCGATTTATCGGTGGACACTGGCTGCATGGGGACAAGTATATGGCCGGTGGCCTCAATATGAGGGGTCAGGTTACGAACCCGGATTTTTCTCGCCAAGACGCCAGGAACGCCAAGGTAAAAAAATTAACAGGACCAATATGAATGGAGCGTCGGGCATCGTCTCGTACGAGTGCCACAGCAGGACAAGACCGTCAGTCCCGTGTTCTCCTGGCGTTCTTCGCGTCCTTGCGGGAGATTTATGAAATGTTGGGGCCAGGGGGTGGCTTTGCCCAGGTGTGGAGCTCCCGCCTGGCCGACAGGGTGTTGGCCGGAGCCGTTATCGCCGCGGGGGCGCGCCTCCCACAAGGTCTCCCGGTCCCGATGGCCAGGCCGAAGCCTGTGGGAGGCCCACCCTCGGGACGAATGAGTCCTGGCCGGACCCTTTGGCTCACCATGGCCCGGGGTGCCCCTGATGAGTTGGAAAATCCTGTCAGTCCCCCCCCATTCGAAGAAGAAGTGATTACTGCGGGGTCGCGCCTCCCACGAGGTCTCCCGGTCCTGGTGGCCAGGCCGAAGCTTGTGGGAGGCCCGCCCTCGGGGCGATAGGGCCCTGGCCGCGGAACGGGGTGTGTAGTGCGCCAGGCCGGCATGAATGCCACCGGCCTGCCTGTTCCCCGCTCCCCTTTATCCGATACCCGCGAAATGCAGGTAGGCGCCGGTAATCTGCTCGCCCCAGAGCAGGGCGATCCAGCCGGCGCCGGCGAGATAGGGGCCGAAGGGGATGGGCTTGCCGCCCTCGTGGCGCTTGAGGGCGATGAGGCTGACCCCGACCACGGCGCCCACCAGGGCGGACAGGAGGATGGTGAGCGGCAGCATCTGCCAGCCCAGCCAGGCGCCCAGGAGGGCCAGCAGCTTGAAGTCGCCGTAGCCCATGCCCTCCTTGCCCGTGAAGAGCTTGAACAGCCAGTAGACGGTCCACAGGCTCAGGTATCCGGCCAGTGCGCCCGCGATGCTGCTGCGGGGATCCACGAAGACGCCGAACAGGCTGAGGCCCAGGCCCAGCCACAGGAACGGCTGGGTGATGCCGTCGGGCAGCAGCTGGTGGTCCAGGTCGATGACCGTCAGCGCCATGAGGGCCCAGGTGAGCAGCAGCGCCGCGGGCAGGGCGGCGCCCCAGCCGAAGCGCCAGGCCACCACCACCGACAGCAGGGCGGTGACCGCCTCCACGACGGGATAGCGCAGCGAGATGGCGGCGCCACAGTGTCGGCAGCGCCCACGCAGCCACAGGTAGCTGAGGATGGGTATGTTTTCCAGGGCGCCGATCTCATGACCGCAGTGGGGGCAGTGGGAGCCGGGCAGCACCAGGTTGAAGCGTTCCGGTGCCGTTGCGGAGGATGTTTCCCGGCCCAGCAGCTCCCGGCACTGCTCGGCCCACTCCCGCTCCAGCATCAGGGGCAGGCGGTGGATGACCACGTTGAGAAAGCTGCCGATGACCAGTCCGAATACGGCGACAATCGTCAGCAGTGCGGACGGGTTGTCACGCAGCAGGGCGATCAGTTCCATGGGAAGGATCGGGGGACGGAGAACGGATGAAGGATGTAAGAATTTATCGCCACGAAACGTGTCACTTGAAATTCGCCGCCCTGCCGTAGGGTGCGCCGCGCGCACCACACCGGTTTTCAGTGGCCCATTGGTCGGTGCGCATGGCGCACCCTACGGCACTGCCCAGACTGTCTGTCAGATGACCGCGGCCAGCTTGAAGATGGGCAGGTACATGGCCACAACCATGCCGCCGATGAGTACGCCCAGGATGACGATGATGAGCGGCTCCAGCAGGCTGCTCAGGGCGTCCACGGCGTTGTCCACCTCCTCCTCGTAGAACTCGGCCACCTTGGCGAGCATGTCGTCCAGGGAGCCGGATTCCTCGCCGATGGCCACCATCTGGATGTCCATGTTCGGCCACAGGTTGGTCATGCGCATGGCGAGCTGCAGCTGCTGGCCGGTGGCCACGTCCTCGCGGATCCGGTAGACGGCGTTTTCGTAGATGATGTTGCCGGTGGAGCCGGCCACCGAGTTGAGCGCCTCCACCAGCGGCACGCCGGCGGCGAAGGTGGTGGAGAGGGTCCGGGCGTAGCGGGCCAGGGCGGACTTGCGCAGGATGTCGCCCACCACCGGAATCTTCAGCGACATGCGGTCGAGGAAATGGGCGAACTTCCGCGAGCGCTTCTTGGCCTGCACGAAGCCCCAGGCCGCCAGGATGATGCCGCCGAAAATCGCCCACCAGTACTCGCGGAAGAACTGCGAGAAATCGATGACCCCACGGGTGAAGGCGGGCAGGTCGGCGCCGAAGCCCTTGAACAGGGACTCGAAGGTGGGGATGACGAACAGCAGCAGGATCGATGTCACCAGGCCCGCCACCACGAGGACCGCGGCGGGATAGAACAGTGCCTTCTTGATCTTGCCCTTCAGGGACTCGGTCTTTTCCTTGTAGGTGGCGATGCGGTCCAGCAGTGTCTCCAGTGCGCCCGACTGCTCGCCGGCCTGGACCAGGTTGCAGTAGAGATCGTCGAAGTAGAGGGGGTGCTTGCGCAGGGACTCGGTCAGCGAGGTGCCCCCCTCGATGTCGTTCTTGATGGAGAGGATGAGCTCCTGGAAGGTGGGGTTCTCAAGGCCGCGGGCGATGATGTCGAAGGACTGCACCAGCGGCACGCCGGCGTTCATCATGGTGGCCAGCTGGCGGGTGAAGAAGGCGATGTCCTTGGGCCGGATACGGCGGCGGCTGCTGAAGATCTCCAGCGGCTTCTTCTTCACCTTCAGCGGCGTGACGCCGAGCCGGCGCAGCTCGGCCTTGACCTTGCCGATGTTCTCGCCCCGGCTCTCGCCCTTGAGGCGGACTCCGCGCTTGTCCGTTCCTTCCCAGACGAAGACCTGGGACTTCACCGCTGCTGCTTTGGCCATAGCTTAGTCCTTGGTGACGCGGTTGATTTCCTCGAGGCTCGTGAGGCCGTCACGAACCTTGTTCAGTCCGGCACGGCGCAGATCCACCATGCCCTGCTGCCGGGCCAGGTCGGCGATCTCCATCGAGTTGCCCCCTTCCATGATGAGGCGCCCGATCTCGTCGGTCACGGGCATCACCTCGTAGAGGCCCACGCGGCCCTTGTAACCCGCCGTGCAGCGATCACACCCCACTGGACCAAATATAGTAATGTCCTGCAGTTCCGTTTCCGTGAACCCTTCCGCAAGGAGGGCTTCCGGCGGCACCTCCTCCTCCCGCCGGCAATGGGGGCAGAGCCGCCGGGCCAGGCGCTGGGCGATGATGAGGGTCACGGTGCTGGCGATGTTGAAGGGCGCCACGCCCATGTTGGCCAGACGGGTCAGGGTTTCCGGGGCGCTGTTGGTGTGCAGGGTGGAGAGCACCATGTGACCGGTCTGGGCCGCCTTGATGCCGATTTCGGCGGTCTCCAGGTCGCGGATCTCGCCCACCATGATGATGTCCGGATCCTGGCGCAGGAAGGCGCGCAGGGCGGAGGCGAAGGTGAGTCCGGCCTTGGGGTGGATGTTGACCTGGTTGATGCCCGGCAGGTTGATTTCCACCGGATCCTCGACCGTGGAGATGTTCTTGTCCGGAGTGTTGAGGATGCTCAGGGCGGTGTAGAGGGTCACGGTCTTGCCGCTGCCGGTGGGTCCGGTGACCAGCACCATGCCCTGGGGCTTGTGGATTACCCGCTGGAAGAGATCCTTCTGGGCCTCCTCGAAGCCGAGCGCATCGACGCCCAGGCGGGCGCTGGCGGGGTCGAGGATACGCATCACCACCTTCTCCCCGTACAGGGTCGGGCAGGTGCTGACGCGGAAGTCGATGGCCCGGTTCTTGGACAGGGTCATCTTGATGCGCCCATCCTGGGGAATGCGGCGTTCGGAAATGTCCAGGCGGGACATCACCTTGAGGCGGGCGGCGATGCGCGAGCCCAGCGTCACCGGGGGGCTGGCCATCTCGTGCAGGATTCCATCCTGGCGGAAACGCACCCGGTAGTTACGCTCGTAGGGCTCGAAATGGATGTCCGAGGCGCCCTTGTTGATGGCGTCGAGCATCACCTTGTTGACGAAGCGCACGATGGGCGCGTCGTCCACATCGGTGTCCCGGACCTCGTCCTGCGGCAGTTCATCGCCGCCGCTGATATCGAGCCCATCGAGATCGGAGTCGGAGAGGTCGCCCAGGTTGGTGGCTTCCTGGGCTTCCACCACCCGGTCGATGAACCGGCTGAGCTTGGACTCCTCGACCACGACGGCATCGGTGTTGATGCCGGTATGGAACTTGATCTCGTCCAGGGCCTGCAGGTTGGTGGGATCGGCCAGCCCCACGTAGAGCCGGCTGCCGCGCTTGAACAGGGGGATGGCGCGGTGCTTGCGGATCAGCTTCTCGCTGACCAGATCCTTGGGGAGGAGACCGATGTCCAGGGAATCGATGTCCAGCACCGGCGCGCCGAACTCCTCGGAGGCGGCCACGGCGATGCGGCCGTCCTCCACCAGGCCATTCTTCACCAGGTAGGTGACCAGCGGAATCTTTTCCTTGAGCGACTGGTCGAAAGCCGCCTGGGCGTCGGTCTCCGTGAGAAGACCATCAATGACCAGACGGCGTGCGAGACCGCTCAGCCTGACGGGGGTGCTTTGGGTCGCCATTCGTAATAGGTGTCACGCGCGTTTATTTGACTATAAGCACAATCATAGCACCGGCTCGAAGGATTTGAACTAACTGGCTGAATTGGAAGCGGGAAGGGGAAACGTCAAGGACTTGGCATTAGCCCTTCAGTCGTAGGAGCGCCTTCCAGTCGCGATAGATACAGCCCCATGTATCTATTCGATGCTGATTGTAATGCCTTGTAGAACTATTGATATGTCCCATGGTGGCCCTATCGACCCCCAGGATCCAGGAAAGCTGGAACCAGACTGTTGAAATTTGTGACGCATCACTCGTTGCAATCTCTATCTTGTTGACTTCATTCAGAAGATGTCTATTTTGTTCTATAAAGTAGAACGTAATTATGATCCTCTTAATAATAATGACCAGCCTCCTCAGCTCACTCATCACCTCCAAGACCCGGGTCCGCATCCTCATGCGCCTCTTTCTCAACCCGGATGGCCAAGCGTATCTGCGTGAACTCGCGGAGGAGTTCGCCATCTCTCCTAGCCAGGTCAAGGATGAACTGGATCAACTCAGCCAAGCCGGTCTGCTCGTGAGCGCCAGACAAGGGCGCCAGGTCAACTTCCGCGCCAATCGGGCTCACCCACTGTTCCCGGAGCTCCATTCCATGGTGCAGAAGGCGATGGGCATGGACCGCATCGTCGACAGCATCGTCCAACGTCTCGGCCGGCTGGAGCGCGCCTTCCTGCTGGACGACTACGCCGTGGGTAGGGACACCGGCATCATCGACCTGGGGTTGGTGGGGGAGATCGACCACGCCAGCTTGGCTGACCTGATCGCAAAGACCGAACGCTATATCGGTCGCAAGATTCGTACCCTTGTGCTCAGCGGAGAGGAGTATCGACGGTTGCAGCCGGTGCTGGAAAAACGGCCGCAGCTGAATTTATGGGTGCAGCGGCATGTAGAGCAGAGCAAGCCGTCGGCGTCCGTGAGTCCATAGGGATGTGAGCATGTTCGATTCCACGGTAGAGGTTCACCCGATGCAGACCCGGAAACAGGCAATCACCGGGCGCCCTGTCCGCTTCGCCCTTGTTGGCTGCGGTCGGATTGCCCAGAAGCACTTCGAGGCTATTGAGACGCACCGCGAGCGGGCCAGTCTCGCAGCGGTGTGCGACACCGACCCGGCCGCGCTAGCCGCCGCGATGGAAAGAAGCGGCGCGCCGGGGTATGCATCATTGCAGGAGCTGCTGCGCCACAGCGATGCCGACTGTGTGGTGCTCTGTACTCCCAGCGGCCTGCATCCCGCCCAGACCACCATGGCCGCCGCCGCGGGCCGGCACGTCATGACGGAGAAACCCATGGCCACCCGGTGGGCCGATGGGCAGGCGATGGTCAAGGCCTGTGACGAGGCCGGCGTGCGTCTGTTCGTGGTCAAGCAGAACCGGCGCAATGCCACACTGCAACTGCTCAAGCGTGCGGTTGAGCAGAAACGCTTCGGGCGCATCTACATGGTCACAATCAATGTCTTCTGGACCCGGCCCCAGGCCTACTACGACTCCGCCAAGTGGCGCGGCACCTGGGAGTTCGACGGGGGCGCCCTGATGAACCAGGCCAGCCATTACGTCGATCTCATCGACTGGCTGATCGGCCCGGTGGAGAGCGTCCAGGCCTACACCGCCACTCTGGCGCGCGACATCCAGGTTGAGGACAGTGCAGTGCTCGGCATCCGCTGGCGCAACGGGGCGCTGGGAAGCATGAGCGTCACCATGTTGACCTATCCGAAGAATTACGAGGGTTCCATCACCATCATCGGCGAGCAGGGCACCGTCAAGGTGGGCGGCGTGGCCGTGAACCAGATCGAGCAGTGGGAGTTCGATGAGCCCCACCCCGACGACGAGCGGGTCCACGACGCGAGCTACCAGACCACCTCTGTCTACGGTTTCGGTCACCCCCTCTACTACGACAACGTGATCAGGACCCTGATCGGGGAGGCCGAGCCGGAAACGGACGGCCGCGAGGGGCTCCGGTCCCTGGAACTGCTGATTGCCGCCTATCTTTCCGCCCGCGACGGCCGCCGTGTCGCCCTGCCGCTGGAGTACTGACATGGACTGGCAGGCACATCCCACGGCCATCATCGACACGGGCGCAGCTATCGGCGGTGGCACCCGGATTTGGCACTGGGTCCACGTCTGCGGCGGCGCCCGGATCGGGGAGGACTGCTCCCTGGGCCAGAACGTCTTCGTCGGCGACGACGTCACCATCGGGAACAATGTCAGAATCCAGAACAACGTCTCTGTGTACGATCGGGTCACGCTGGAAGATGACGTCTTCTGCGGCCCGAGCATGGTCTTCACCAACGTCCACAATCCGCGCGCGGCGGTCCCGCGCAAGGATGAGTACCGGCCGACCCTGGTCCGCCGCGGCGCCACCCTCGGGGCCAACTGCACCATCGTATGCGGGGCGACCATCGGCGAGTACGCCTTCATTGGTGCCGGCGCCGTGGTCACCGGGGATGTACCGGCCTATGCCCTCATGATCGGGGTGCCGGCACGACAGGTGGGCTGGATGAGCGAGCACGGCGAGCGCCTGGACCTGCCGCTGGCAGGGGAGGGCGAGGCCGCATGTCCTGCCACGGGCGCGCGCTATCTCCTGCGCGGCGGCTGGGTGCGGCGCGCCTGACGGGATGTCGGCACGCAGCCGGGCGCGGGCGGGGAGAGGCAAGAAAGTGGAACAAGTCATGGGAACCGAACCCGGCCGGGGTCAGGAGGGCGGGCAGAAGTCGTCGCCGACGGGGCCGGCAACCTCCGCGCGCCACGTCAACACCGGGAGAGGCTGACACGCAGTGGACCTGCTACTCGATATCGACAGCATCGTGGATGTCTGCGCGGGGCGGGAGCCCTTCGCGGCCCGGGTTCGGGAGGCCATGGATGCCTGCCGGCTGGGTGGCGCACGGGTATGGGTCTATGTGGGTTCGGTGCAGGGGATGGAATCCGCACTGGTCCACGAACTGAGACGCCAGCGAGTGGCGGCAGGGACCGAGTATGAAGACCAACAACTCGTCCTGTGCGCGCGCGAGCGCCTCAAGTCCTTCTGTTCCGAAACGCACTGGCTGGCGGCGCTGGCGGGGGAGGGGGATGTATTCGCCGCGCCCGATCCGGCCGCGGAGCAGCTTCTCCGTGCACTGGAGCGTTTTCCGGAGGAGGGCGCCCGGCTCCTGACCCGGGACGAAGCGCTCCTGGCTGCCCACCCCGGCCGGACCATCAGTCCCGAACGGTATTGCGCCCGGCCGGTGGCGGCGCCTTCCCCCGAGTTCATCGACCTGAAGGCCCAGCAGGATAGGATCCGTTCGGAACTGGAGCGGAGCACCCACCGGGTACTTCACCACGGCCGCTACATCCTCGGCCCCGAGGTCGGTGAGCTCGAGGAACGTTTGGCCGAATACGTGGGTGTGCGCCACTGCATTGGGGTGGGCAGCGGGACCGATGCCCTGCTCATCGCCCTCATGGCATTGGAGATCGGCCCGGGGGACGAGGTGATCACTACCCCCTTCAGCTTCATCGCCACAGCGGAGGCTATCGCCCTGCTCGGTGCGACGCCGGTATTCGTGGACATCGACCCGCGCACATACAACATCGACCCCACGAGAATCGAGCCCGCCATCACGCCGCGCACCCGCGCTATCATGCCCGTGAGCCTCTACGGGCAGCCGGCGGATTTCGATGAAATCAACGCCATTGCCAGCCGCCACGGGTTGCCGGTCATCGAAGACGGCGCCCAGAGCTTCGGCGCCACCTACAAGGGGCGGAAGTCGTGCGGGCTGACCGCCATCGGGGCCACTTCGTTTTTCCCAAGCAAGCCCCTGGGTTGCTACGGCGACGGGGGCGCGTTGTTCACCGACGACGACGGGCTGGCGAAAATCATGCGGGAGATCCGGGTTCACGGTCAGGACAGGCGCTACCACCACTCCCGCGTCGGGGTGAACGGTCGGCTCGACACCCTGCAGGCGGCCATCCTGTTGCCCAAGCTGGCGCTATTTCCCCGGGAGGTGGAACTGCGCCAGGCCGTGGCCCGCCGCTACGGGGAGATGATCTCCGCACAGGCAGACGTGGAGGTTGCCACGCCGTGGATTGCCCCCGATCGTACCAGTATCTATGCCCAGTACACGGTTCAGGTTTCGGATCGGGATGCGGCGCTCGCCGCGTTCAAAGCAGCGAACATTCCCGCGGCGGTCCACTATCCGGTCGCTCTCCATCGCCAGCCTGCCTTGTCCAGACTTAAGGTTGATTCCATGCAGTGCCCGAATGCCAGGGCGGCGAGCGAACGTGTCGTCAGCCTGCCGATGCACCCTTACCTCGACGGACCGGAGCAGGCGCAAGTGATAGGTGCCCTGATGCGCTCCGCTGCCGGGGCATAGGGGCTGGGGGAGGAAATGTCAGCATTGAGGTCCGGCCTCGAGCGCCTCCTCCCGAAGAGCCCCTTCGTGCGCAGTGTCTCCGTCCTGGCGGGCGGCACCGCAGCGGGTCAGCTGCTGGTCCTGCTCTCCTCGCCCCTGCTCACCCGGTTGTATACCCCCGAGGATTTCGGCTTGCTGGGGCTATATATCGCCCTGCTGAGCAGTATCGGAGTTCTTGCCAGCCTGCGCTACGAACTCGCGATTCCGCTGCCAGAGGACGACGAGGAGGCCGCCCATGTGGCAGTACTGGCCCTGGTGCTTGTTCTCGGCACGACACTGCTGACAACGGTTGTGATACTCAGTATTCGAACGCCAATCGCACAGGCCTTGAATGCCCCCGGGCTGGCCGACTACCTGTGGCTCTTGCCGGTGGGACTGCTGCTGATGGGAACCTACCAGGTACTCAACTACTGGGCCATCCGCACCCAGGCATTTCCCGTCATCGCCAGAACCCGGTTCATGCAGGGGGTTGGTGCCGTGACGGTGCAGATCGGCGGCTACGCACTCGGACCCCTTGCGCTATTGCTCGGCCATGTGGCCGGCCAGGCGGCCGGTACCTCCACGCTAGGGCTGTTGGCCGTCCGAAAACATCGGGCAGTACTGAAACGCCTAAGTCTCAATGGCGTGTTGCGAGCGTTACAGAGGTATAGGCGGTTTCCGATCTACTCGACATGGGGCAGTGTTCTCAACACGGTGAGTCACCAGGTACCCTTACTGTTGCTGTCCGCATTTTTCGGTGCCACTACCGCCGGTATCTACCTTCTGGCTCACAGGGTTCTGGCTCTGCCCATGCAACTTATTGGCAAGTCGATCGCCGATGTCTTCTTCTCGACTGCTGCCGAAGCAAACAGGGAGGGCCGGCTCGGCCAACTGGTCGCCACCACTCATCAAACCCTGGTGCATGTTGCAATGCCGCCAATGCTCCTTGTGGTGCTGACAGCCCCTGAATTGTTTGCTCTTGTATTCGGGGAGCCCTGGAGGCAGGCGGGTCAATTCGCGCAGTGGTTAGCAGTGTCTGTGTATTTCCAGTTTGTCCTGTCGCCGATCAGCAACCTGTTTGCACTGCTGGAAAAGCAGGCGCATGCCTTAGCTCTACAGATCCTCCTGCTGGTATCCCGGACAGTTGCCCTTGTTGTAGGTGGGTATCTTCATGATGTCGTGTTGGGGATAGCTCTCTTCGCAGTGGGCAGTGCCGCCTGCTATTCTATTTTCCTTCTCTGGGTGATTCGCTTGTCTGGAAATTCCCTTTGTATCTTATGGCCTCCCTTGGCTTCTTCATTAGCATGGTCAATCATGATTGTTGTTCCCGTTTGTGTGCAACATTTATTTTTTGAAAACAACAGTTTTTTGTACGCTTGCATGTTTTCTGCTTCAGTTCTATTTATCGCTGTAAGATATGTAACATTGTTGCGTAAGACAAGCTGATTTAGCGCAGACTCAAGGTGAGAAAACTGAAAAAGAGATTGTTTATGAATTATATAATCAAAAAAGTAGGCTCGTGCATATTGAGTATTATATGGCCAAAATATATGAGAACTGGTAATCCGCATTCTGGTCAATTGGTGTTCGTGCATTGGATGCTGCAGAAGGTATTTAGAATTAATGCACATGTTGATTGGCCGGTCCATCCAACAAGTAAAATTAAAATGCCAGAAAACATACAACGGGGAACCAGAACGCCAGGCCTGGCTGTTGGCTGCTACATCGATGGTCGAAATGGGATAGAGTTTGGGCAAAACGTTTGGGTTGGTCCGTACGTATCTATTATCTCAATGAATCATGATGTTAATGACTATCATTGTTATATTTATTGTAGGCCGATAGTGATAGGAGACCATTGCTGGTTGGGCGCGCGTTCCATCATTCTCCCGGGTGTTGAACTTGGAAAGCACACTGTTGTCGCTGCTGGCGCAGTCGTTACTCACTCATTTCCTGATGGGGACCAGATACTGGCGGGCATTCCTGCCAAAGTTGTCAAAAAACTGAACGTCTACAGTCCCAACAGTAATTATGGGCGCTGCCATGTTTGATTCTGTGCGAAGTGGTAACTGTGCCCTGTGACATGAACATGCTTGGTAAATGCCTAGATCCACGCATCTATACAAGACGCGCCTTGTTGTTGGTGAATCGTCATATCCTTGCCTATCTTGAACATTTTATTGCTCCTGATCCGAATGATCGTTTGCGCCATCCGCCGATTTTTATCCTTGGGGCCCCGCGGTCTGGTAGCACGCTACTAGTCCAAGTGATAACAGATGCATTAGATGTTGGCTATATCACTAATCGTCATTGTTGCTTTTTTGGGGCGCCTGTATTGGCAGAGCGATTATTTAACCCAGCCTTTCGAAAGCCTGCATCAAGCTATAGTTCAGAGTTTGGTAGTATTGCGGGTGCGCATGCTCCATCAGAATGTGGCGAGTGGTGGTATCGGTTTTTTAGACGGCGACCGTCGTATGTGAGGTTGCAGGATGTAGACCGAGTGAAAATGATGCGCTTTCGACAGTCAGTGGCGGCATTGACAAACGCTGTTGACCGACCGATCTTGTACAAAAACCTTTACGCATCTCTACGGATTGGTGCCATTGCACATTATTTGCCAGAAAGTTTGTTTATCGTAAATCATAGAGATGAAGTCGATAACGGTCACTCACTGTTGGAGACGCGGTGCAGGTTATTCGGTGACTATGAACGTTGGTGGTCCATGGAACCGCCACAGAGCGCAGCGTTAAAAAGATTACCCGCCCACCAGCAGGTTATCGAACAGATTCGCCATATATATGCAACGATTGATAAAGACATGGCGACGGCTGGGGTGCAAGACGCGCGACGATTTGATGTCTCCTACGAGGAGTTTTGTGCTGATCCTAAGCAAATCATTGATCGCCTGCGTGAGTTTCTCCAATTTAATGGCTGTCCAGTGAGCGTTGTGGGTTCCATCCCGTCATTATTCGAACGAAGGGGTGAGGTGCGCATCGACCCTGCACTTTATGACTCGATGGTAAAGTATGCAAAAGGTATTTGATACAGTAGAGGAGTTCTGGGGATTTGAGGACGTCAAGCGGGCATACAAGCGCGCCGGAGGAAATTCCTTGGCAGCGTTCCGCGCTGAGCTCGGTCGCTATCTAGGAGTACCTGGAGCAAGGATCCATTTGGCTCCAAGTGGTCACCAAGCGTTGGAATGGCTTCTTCAAAGTAAGCGCGATCCTCGCCCGATAGTATTGGCGCCCGCCTTCAATTGCAGTGTCGTTCGGATGGCAATTGAAGCCGCTGGATACGAATTAAGAACGTATGATTTTTCCCCAAGGCCCGGATTATTCGACTGGCAGGAGGTGAGTAGGAAGATCACGGAGTCAGTTGCTGCTGTTGTGGTGACTCACTATTATGGTGTGCCTGTAGACTTCCGGCCAATAGTCGAAATCTGTGCGAACAAAAGCATCGCGGTCATTGAGGACTGCGCGCATGCGTTGGGAGGAACAATTGACGGTCAACAAGTCGGGACTATTGGTGATGCTGCGTTGTTTAGTTTCAACTACGACAAACCAATATCATTAGGATGGGGCGGCGCAGCCGTCGTCCAAAACGGGGGAATGTTCGAGCGAGGCCTGGCCGCCCCATTTCAAACGCCGTCTACCGACGCAGAGTATGAGATGTTGATGAAATTCATGGATGTAATGGCTGAGCGGCGAAGAATAATTCCATTTCAGGCATCATTTTGGAAGAAAGTGTGGAACAGGGCAAATCGGCGCGCTAATCGAAAATTTGTCAAAGATTCAATAATCTCTATAGGTCCGCTTCAGGCGGAGCTTGGACGGTGGTGCCTTTCTAAGTATCCAACAGTACTGAAGGTGAGAACGGGTTGCGCTAGGAAAGTGGCATCGCGGGTTGTACAGGAGACATGGCCCGTGGATAACCATGTGGAACCGGGTTGGCTAAAGCAGAGATTACGGCTCAAGGACAAGAGAACCGTGAAGAGGGTCGGAAAGGAGCTTCAGCGGCAGGGTTATAGAGTTGGGAATTTTAACTGGCCAATTCTTATAGAGCGCGGCCATCAAGAGCAGGTCAAGCATTCGCTTGAGGCGGCAACAATCTGGGTGGACGTTCCCATTCACCAGAATCTCGACAATGCTTCGTGTGATCATTTGATTGATTTGTTGAATGAGTATGGGGGTTGATTTGATGGCTAGGATGTAGAGGGCGGACCTTAGGGAAGGCGGAAACTATGCTTAACTGTGAGCATTTATACGAATTATGCACCGGACATAGAGAGCGCGGTTAGTGAAATTGGTGACGTTTCGCTCACAGGAAAAATACAGAACGCTTTGCGCAGAGCAGGCTTCTATACCGATCTTTTCCCAGGCATGGTGGCTGGATGCGGTGTGTGGCCAAAGTGGCTGGGATGTAATCTTGGCCTCTCGGGCTGGGGAGATTGTTGGCTCGCTTCCTTATCAGGCACGGAAGCTGATGGGATTTAAAATTATCACTCAGCCGAAGATGAATCAGAACCTTGGCCCTTGGGTCAAGCCTGCTAATGGGAAATATTGTAAAGCATTGGCTTATGAGAAGGATGTTCTTCAGGCGCTGGCCAACGGCATACCGCCGTTTCACTACTACGCGCAAAGTTGGCATTATCAGCGTGTCAATTGGTTGCCATTCTACTGGTTGGGATTTAAGCAGACTACTCGATACACGTATGTGATTGATAACCGGGGCGTCGAGGAGTGCGTTTGGAGAGACTTTCAGGAAAATATTCGGACGGACGTCCGAAAAGCGCGGGAGCGCTTAGGGATCGTTGTGCGGCCAGCGCAGAATATTTTCGAGATACTCGATGCTGTTGAGAAAACCTTCATTAGACAAGGGAAGCGGTCTCCGTATACTGGCGAGGTGATAGAGCGGTTGGATGCTTCTGCCTCCAGTAGAAATGCTCGGGACATGATCGTGGCAGAAGGGCCTGGCGGTGTTGTCCACGCTGCTGCCTACATTGTACGGGATGCAGATACGGCTTATTACCTGATGGGTGGAGGGGACCCCGAACTCCGCAGCAGCGGGGCAACCAGCCTCTGTCTTTGGGAGGCTATCCGCATGCAGCCGGAGCACATTAAGCGATTTGACTTTGAAGGTTCGATGATCGAGCCGATCGAGCGTTTCTTTCGCGCATTTGGGGCTCGACAGGTGCCCTATTTTCGGGTTACGAAATGCTCATCCAGGCTACTTGGCTTGGCCATGGCTCTCAACACTGTGTGGAAGGGTCATTGAATGCCCGGGGCCAGGGAGGCAGCAATGGACATGAACTCAGCACCGTTATTGTGCTTACAGTAGAGACGCCAGCTACGCATGCTCCCGAGCGGGAGTACGTTCTCCGAGTCTTGCTGGGGGAGTTCCTGGGGATTTCCTGGCATAGCCGGCCGGCAGAGCGGAGTGATGTGCGTATCTCCCGCGCGGACAAACCGACCAGTGAACTTCGACTCCCGGATACCCTGTTTTCCCTCCCTGACGACTGCTGGCTGACACCCCGGTCGCTTCCCAAACAGCCCCTGTCGGAATGGGATACCTCTGTGCTCGGGGGGGAGGTAAAGACCATGGGCGCTGCTGTTCCGATCATCTATGGTGATCAGCGGAATGGCACACTGGTTGACGACAGGCGGGTGTCGCTGCCGCTGGACATCTTCGGTTCGGCGTTCTTCATGCTTGCGCGGTATGAGGAGCTGGTGCTGCCTGATCACGATGGTCATGGCCGCTTCCCCGCCGCGGCTTCCACAGCCTTTGCCGCCAACTTCCTGCATCGCCCGATTATTGATGAGTACGTCGAGATACTCTGGGCGGCAATGAAGCGGCTCTGGCCGGACCTCGAGAGAAAGAAACACACGCCCCGGACACTGGTCAGTTGCGATCTCGACAGCCCGTACGTGTGTGGGAATGGGACTGCAATAGGTGCGCTGTGGCGCATGGTTGCTGATCTTGTCGAGCGTCGCTCCCCCCGTTTGGCGATGCAGACCGCCGCCAGCGGTCTGCGCAGCCGAAAGGGCGACTACTCCCTGGATCCCTGCATGCGGGCAACCGAGTGGATGATGGAGGTCAATGAGCAGGCCGGGAACCGCGTTGCATTCTACTTCATCACCGATCATTCGCATCCGCGGCTTGACGGGTGCTATTCCATGGATCAGCCGCAGATTCGCGCTCTCGTGCGGCGGATTGGGGCACGTGGTCACGAAATTGGCCTTCACGCCAGTTATGAAAGCTACCGCGACGCTGCACAGTTCGGGCGCGAGGTCGGCATCCTGCAGCGCGTCATGGAGAAAGAGGGGGTTCGACAGGACGAGATTGGGGGCCGGCAGCACTTTCTGCGCTGGGAGACGCCGATAACGGCGCGAAACTGGGAAGCGGCAGGGATGAATTATGACAGCACGCTGTCCTATGCCGAACGGCCGGGATTCCGATGCGGTACCTGTCGTGAATATCCGATGTTCGATCCGGTCGAGCGCAAGGCGCTGAACCTGCGCCAGCGTCCATTGGTCCTTATGGAGTGCTCTGTCACGGCCAAGCGTTATCTCGGCCTGGGTCACACCGATGAAGCGCTGGCATTGATGAAGTCATACAAGGACGTTTGTCATCGGTTCCAGGGAGACTTCACGTTGCTTTGGCACAATAGCCAACTCCTGACGGCGGCTGATCGACGATTCTACCGGGAGCTTATCTGCTGAGTCTGGCGGTTGTCTGGGCGGTTGGCAGAGGCCCGGGGAATCATTCGGGAAAGACGGGAGTCGGAGATATGATGTCCTATGTACTCCCACAGCACCGGGTCGCCATCAAGGCGGGCGCCAAGGCGTCTGCGGAGAGACGGAACAGAACGATTCACTTCTGGTACCGTCCGAGTTGTCTCTCTATCTCGTTGACGCGCGCCATCCAGGTATGCTTTCTCCTGGCAGAGGAAACTCGCTGGCGTTTCTGGAGAACAAGGGCGGGATTTTCCGCAAGCCGCTTCAGCATTGATTGAGCTTCTGCAACATTGGAGACCACCCAACCCATATCGTCGTTCTCAATCAGTGTTGCCGCGGCGTTGTTCCCGAGCGCCATGACCGGCACACCATAGCCGATGGATTCGAAGACCTTGACCGGCACTGCAAAATCGAGATAGGAACTGCCTTGCAGAATGAGGGCAAGAAGATCGGCCTCCGCGTACAAGTCCGTCAATTGCTCCCCCGAGAGGTGGGTTATCGCCACTCGTTCGCAGAGGGAGGGCGAGTAGTAGCTCCTGTGCTGTTCCCACTCCTCCCGCCTGCAGCAGAGTGTCAGCCTGAGACTGGGTATTGCACTGACGGACTCGAGGAGGGGTGTGAGATCGTAGGTCGGTGGTCGCACGCCGCCGACGTAGAGCAAGCGCAGCGAACCGTCAGTGCTTCCCCGGACCGGTATGTCGTTGGCGATTTGGGTTCCTGGTGGCAGCGCGCTGAGACGATCGTGCGGCCAGGCACCGGGCAGGTGAGCCGCCATCCGAAGCGATGGAAGAAACAGGTGGTCCACCGTTCTCCGGTACCACCACCAGTCGTAATGGTAGAGCGGAACGGTAACCGCCCGTGCAGGCCACGGCAGCATGCCGCGGTACATGTCGAAACGCCAGAAGACATCGCGATAGTAGAGGCCGACAGGAATACCCTTTCTGCGCATGTCGCGCAGAAACCTGAAATCCAGCAGTGGATACAGCGGAACGCGATGTCTTTCCGTGAGAAGCGTCGGGATGGAACGGGCCTCGGAGTAGATGAAGTCGAAGCGGCGTCCCCGCTCGATGTCGGTGTGCAGCCGTTCTATTTGGCGTGACCGCTCCGCCCCGTAACCGGTGACGGCTTCGACCTCGTGGCCTGACTCCCGGAATGCTTCCAGGAGGCGCCAGGGCCGCACCTGGCTCCCGGATCGGCCGCCGGGGGTCACCGGGCCGGGATGGTGAAATATGATTGAACCGGAGGGCATGGTAGGGGTCTTCGAGGAAACCGTTATAGAGTCGGTCAGATAACGCTATACAGAGTGGTACACATCATTTCAGCACCATAAACGGCAGTTACTGGTGCCGTATCCACCATTTCTTCATGAGTCACGGCAAAGCAGTTCGGCATAGGCTCCTGCAATACCGTTCCAGCCGAACTTCGATACGACGTTCTCTCGGAATGACGCGGTAACGCGGATTCGTTCAGCGTGGTTGTCCAACACGGATTCGATTGCACGCGCCAGGGCGGCGGAGTCACGGGACGGTACCAGTGTAATCTCTCCGGCTGTGTTGGCGATATGCCGTATGGCCGGAAGGTCTGACGCGATCACGGGACAACCGCAACCGATGGCCTCCACGATCACCAGCCCGAAGCCCTCCTGGTCCCCGCCCGCGGCGACCACCGAGGGGACGACGGTGACGCCGGCGCGACGGTAGAGGTCAGGCAGGCTGTCTTGTTGAACGGGACCGAGGAACCGGACGGAACCCTCGATCCCAAGCTCCGCGCACAGTTGGCGGAGTTCCCTCTCCTCCTGGCCGTAACCCGCGATGTCCAGGCACAGTGCGGGTCGTTGCTCCTTGAGCGAGGCAAGGGCATGGAGCAGGTATTTCACGCCCTTCTTCTCCACCAGCCTGCCCACGAACAGGACCTGTGCGGGGTCCCTTTCAACGGTTGGGTCGGGTGTGAAGCGGTCATCGAAGTCGGTGCCCATGGGAATCACCACGGCCTGGGCACCGGGGGCGATCCGCTGCACCTCCCGGGCCATGGCGTCGCTGACGACGGTTACCGCGGCGCAGCGGCGCAGCACCCACCTCTTTAAGGAGGTAGCGATTCGGCCGCGCAGACCGAACAGGTCGGCGCCGTGGCTGGTGCAGATGAGAGGGATGCGTGTGTTGTTGCCCGCCATGGCTATCAGTGCCGCGAGTCCCTGGGGGAGAATCCAGTGGGCATGGATTGCTGAAACGGGCTGTTTACGGAGCAGGCGGCGGATGGCGAGTATCTCCGCCAGCAGGAAGAGGGGGATCAGCAGGAGCCGCAACCGCCGTTCTCTGAGGCGGGCGAGGATGCCGCCTTCGTAGGCGAGCGTTTCCAGTCTTTCCGGCGCGTAGTGAAACCGGTGCACGTGCACGCCGTCCATGACCTCGTCGTCCTTTGCCCCCCGTGCATGGGGGGCGAGCACATGCACTTCGAACTCAGATGCAAGGCGGCGCGACAGCTCGTGCACGAACCGGGGCTCGTGATCCCCAGTCCAGCGGGGATAGGTTGAGGTCAGGACCAGGATCCGGGGGTGCATGGGGTCAGCGCGGGCGTTCCGAGCCGTTGTGCTGGTACATGAGCTGGGTGATTTGCTCCGAGACCAGACCGATGAGGAACACCACCATCGAGATGCTGAGCAGCAGGGCACTCATGTTGGTGAACCGGCTTTCCGTGATGAACGTGTAGATGTAGTGCCCCAGGCCGAGCAGAAAGAAGACCAGGCTGATGGGTACGAACAGCTTCAGCGGCGAGTAGAGCGTTCCGATGCGGAAGATGATGAGCAGGAAGCGCACCCCGTCCTTCAGGGGCTTGATGTGACTCTTGCCGATGCGTTCTGCCGCCACGATGGGCACGTAGCCCACCGGGTAGCCGCTGCGGAAGAAGGCCATGGTGCTGGTGGTGGGGTAGGAAAAGCCGTTGGGCAGCAGGTAAAGGAACTGGCGAAACTTGTCCGCACGGACGGCACGGAAGCCGGAGGTCAGGTCGGCGATGGGCTGCCCGGTCATCAGGCTCGCCAGCCGGTTGTAGACGCGGTTGGCGAGGCCGCGGCCGACGCTTGCCTGGGAGCCCCGCTGACGTGCACCCACCACCATGTCGTAGCCCTCGTCCAGTTTCTCCAGCAGGCGGGGTATGTCGGCCGGGTCGTGCTGCCCGTCGGCATCCATGAACACCAGGATCTCGCCCGACGCCGCCCGGGCGCCGCTCTTGACTGCAGCACCGTTGCCCATGCCGTAGGGATGGCGTACCACCTTGACACCCGCGGCCTCGCTGACCGCGGCTGTGTCGTCGGTGGAGCCGTCATCCACCACGATGATCTCCCCGGAGGCGACCAGATCCCGCAGGCGTGGCAGGAGCGTGAACAGGGAGGTGCTTTCATTTCGTGCCGGAATGACAATGGAGATGCTCAAGGCTGAAGTCCCATCAGTAACGATGACAGATGTCGGCCCGGATGCTGCCTGTATTCATCATACAGATCTCCGTGGCGAATGATGTGAAAAGTGTCCCGGAGGGGAAGGATGGGGGTTGCGAGTCGAACCCGTCTCCGTGCTGTGTTCGGGAACCGCTTTCGTCCCATTCTCGGGGTCGGCTCAGACGCAGCGAAATTGACGAGTTACCGCAAAGTCCCGCGAGGAGGCCGCGTGGCACCGGGCCTTCTCCAGGGGGTTGAACCGTAAACCGGCCTCATGGATTCATCTCCTCCTGGAGTAGAGCACGGATTCGATTGATCTCACCCAGGTAGTAGGCAGGAGAAAACTTGGTGCGTGAAACTCCGGTCTTGATGTCACGCTCGATGGTTTTCAGGTGAACCAGGGCCTCCTGGTAATGTCCCCCTGTTGCGAGAAGAGCGACCTCTACCATCCCGGTCTCGGCATCGGCCATGATCGCCTGGGACATCTGGAACTGCTCCAGGGCCTGTTCCGTCTCTCCTGTCGCCAGCAGGAGCTTCCCCTTGAGGTGGTGGGTCATGCGGACAAATGCGGGTCTATCCGGGTAGGAGGGGTTGCGGGCGAAGGCATCCAGGAACGCTGCCAGGACTGCGGCGGACTGGTCCTTGAAGCCGTTGTTTATCGATCTATCGATCATCTTCCTCAGGGCGAGACTCGCCTGGTGATCGAAAACGAGTGTTCCGAGCTTGTTTTCCAGGGTTTCCGCATCATTCGGCGTTGCCATGCCTAGCCCGGCTCGCATGCTGTATAGCTGGACGGCCAGCAGGAGGCTGTCCGGGTTGGCGGTAGCAGCGCGGCTGATATGCTCCAATGCCCCGGGTATATTGCCTCGGCGGATCAGTGTATTGGTGAAATAGACCTGGGCGCGGGCGGACTGGGGGTTCCGTGCCGCCCAGTAGGCATAGAGCAGATCGGGTTCGCTCCACAGGTGGGTGCGGTTGGCGGTGAGCGTCCCGAGGATGAGGAAAGGTGCGAGGATGGCCAGCCACCGACCGGCTGTACGCAGCTTGATCGTGTGTTCAGCGAACAGCACGCAGAAGGGGAGAAAGAGAAATACCGAGGGCAGATAGTTCCGGTGCTCGAAGTAAATCTCCAGGGGGATGGTGGTGCCTTCGATGAGGTGACCGGCGATGAAGAAGAGCCAGGCCCCCGCAAGGAATGGATACCTGGTGCGGCAGGCGACGGCGGCCAGGGTCAACCCGAGCAGGCCCGCAAGTGTGGGGAGGGTGGTCCAGGGTTCGGTGAGCGAACGGGAGACCGGGAAGGAATCGCCGAACAGTCCGTAACCCTCCATCCGGGGAACGAACAATTGATAGAGATAGCTGAACAGCACCCGGGGCTCGGTCAGCAGCCGCTCGCCCAGGGTGAAGTCCCGCAGCAGGTAGGCCTCGGGCCTGAAGCCCGCGCGGACCAGGTAGCCGACGACCAGGAGCGACGGCAGGCCGAGGACGATGACTCTCCAGGACCTGGAAGTATCCGGCGGGCGGTTGTGAAGGAATGTAAGCTCCAGGACCAGGACCAGTAGCGGCAGCAGGACGGCGTTTTCCTTGCTGAAGAGGGCAAGCAGTCCGAACACGGCCAGTGAGGCCGTGGCCAGGAGATGACCCCGAGCCGGATGCGTGGAGATAAGGGGCCGCGCCGTCAGGTAGGCCAGCAGTCCCAGCAGGACGAACAGGGTCGATAGCTGGGTCATGCGCTGGACAATGTAGAGCGTGGTGCTGACGTGGAGCGGGTGGAGCAGCCAGAGCGCGGTCGCGCTCAGGGCCACCCAGTTCAATGTCTGTCGGGGCAGATTCCCCCGGGTTTGGCGGAGGAGGAGCAGGACCACGGAGAACAGGACTGTGCCGTTCAGCAGGTGGATGAGGAGGTTGGTGCGCTTGAACGGGCGGGGGTCGGCGGGCCAGTGATTGGCGTCCAGCAGGAAGCTCAGCAGGGCGACGGGGCGCCCCGTTGGCCCGGCAAAGCCCTGTCCGACGAATCTCCCGGCATCCTCCAGGGTGACGATTTCGCCGTAGTGTCCGAGCGGGGCGAGGTTGGGATAGTCGTCGAACATGAAATCGCCGTCGAGCCCCGGCCAGTAGATGGCCAGCGTGGCGGCGAGAAGCAGCAGAAATGCCGCCGCGACGGTGATGGTATGGCGATCTGCGATCATGTTCCGCACGATGATGGCTGACAGGACAGGGGGCTCAATTGGACCCGGCTCGGCTTTCGAGCTCGACCACCTGTTCCTCGATCAGTGAAGCCATGTTGTCAACCCGTCCAATCCGATCCATCGCCTTCACCTTTTCCAGCTCGGCGCGCGCCTCCTGCAGCAGCCCGGCCTGGGCCAGGTAGAGGGCCAGTTCGAGCCGGGTCAGCAGGTTCTGCGGCAGCAGTTCGCTGGCGGTCTTGGTGATCTGCGCGGCGAGTAGCGCGTTGCCGGCAACCCGGCTCTGGTACTGGGCCAGGTCCCGCAGGACCCGGTTGCGGTTGGCCGGCGAGTAATCGAGATTGTCGTAGGCGGCATCGATGATTGCCAGGTAGGCCTCCCTGGGAAGTGTGCAGATTCCCTTGGCGATGCAGCCGGTGAGGGCGTGTATTCCATTGATGGTGCTCGTGTCGATATGCCCACGGGCAAGCCTGCCGCTGAGATCGGAGAGGATTTCCGCCGGGGGCGCAAGGTCGTTGTAGTAGTAGGCGAACAGCCAGCCGAAATGGGCGCTCGGCGAATCGGGGTTGATCATCGAGGCGCGCCGGAAATAGGAATCCGCCCTTTCAACCATGGACTTGCGGGTCTCCGCCTCCTCGGCGGTCATCGCCAGTTCCCCCAGCAGCTCTCCTGCCCTGACCTGCACGCGCAGGGAGTCGGGTTTTCGTTCCGCTGCGGCGAGGACGTTTTGCAGCGTTTCCGGCCACAGCTGCGCGCGCCAGTGGGTGAGGCCGCCAAGGAGTACAAGTGCGAGAATGCCGAGCGTGGCCAGCCGGCGCGGCGCGACGCGCATGGCGAGGAGCCGGTAGAAACCGATGGTCACGAGGAAGACGATGCCGAAGCTGGGGAGGTAGTTGCGATGCTCGTAGACCAGCTCCAGGGGGATGATGGTGGACTCCAGCAGGTGGCCTCCGAAAAACCAGTACACGCCGAAGCCGAACCAGGGAGCCCGGTGCCGGCTCGCGAGGCCGGCCAGCAGCAGGCCGGCGATGACGAGCAGGGCGGGCAGGGTCGACGGCGGGCTGAACAGGCCGGTTGAGAGGGTGAAGTCATCGTGATAGAGGGAGAGTTCGAGCGGATTCGGCAGCAGGAGCATCCGCAGGTACCAGGCCAGCGCCCGGCCCTCGGTCAGCAGCCGCTCCGACAGGGTGAACTCGCGATGGGAATAGCTCCCTGAGAGCCCGCCCAGGTCGATGCCGTAGCGGATCAGGAAGCCGGCAGCCAGCAGGGCTGTAGCGCCCAGGGTCAGCACGCGCGCCGCGAGACCGTCCAATCGCCACGCCGCCGCGAAACGCAATACGAACACCTCCATGACCAGCAGGTAGACCGGGATCAGTAGCCCGTTTTCCTTCGAGAAGATGGCCAGCAGGCCGGAGAGGCTCATCAGGCCAAGGGTACGGAGCCAGCGTCCCGACCGTACGCGCTGTGCCATCCGCTCCCGGAGGTAGATCCACAGGGTGAGCACCGTGAACAGCGCCGCCAAGCTGTTCATCCGCTGCACGATGTAGGCGACGCTGGTCAGCTGCAGCGGGTGGAGCAGCCAGATCAGGGCGCAGGCCGCGGCAATCCAGCGCCGGTGGGGGTGTTCTTCGCCCAGCAGCAGTGCCACCAGGCGCATGGCCAGCAGGTAGAGCAGCCAGCCGGTCACGGCATGAACGAGGAGGTTGACCAGGATCAGGGGCCGGGGATCGAGCCCGGTGGCGGCAATCTGCAGCACGAAGGTGCCGGTGGCGACGGGCCGGCCCAGGGGGCCGCTCAGGCTGCTCCAGGTGGCCGACCAGAGGGAACTGAGAGTCAGGGGCGGTTCCAGCAGCCGCTGGAGGCGGACCACGTTCTCGAAATCGTCGAAGACGAAGCCGCCGACGAGGCCGGGCAGATAGGCCAGCAGCAGGATGATTGCGGTGGCCAGGCACAAGGCAATTGCCGGTAGCCGGTGTGGTTGCGGGATCGGCACGTGGCTGCTATGGAGTTTTTGTCATGTCCTGCCAATAAAAAAGCCCCTCTTGCGAGGGGCTTTGGTGAACCATTACGACAAGGGTCTGCCGTCCTGGGGCATCAGTTGCGGCAGGAGGAGGGCAGGTACTTCATCGCGGCGGTGTCAACGTCACTACCCGCCTTGCACTTCCAGTCGACCGCCCCGGCGGTCGTGGTCGGGCTGAGGACGATCACCTGGTCGCTGTCCGCAAAGCCACCGCCGACCTCGCTGCCCCGGATTTCCACCTGGATATTGCCGTCGGTGCCGTCGGTGCCGCTCCAAAGCACGGACATCACGTACTTGGAGCCGATGTCGGTGCTGAAGCCGGCCGAGGCCTGGCTCGGCGGATAATCGGTGCCGTCCGACAGGTAGAACTCGCTGACCGCGGTCTTGGCCGGTGCGGCGGCGGCGAGCGCCTCGGAGATCTTCGAGCGGACGATGTAGTCCTGATAGGCCGGGATGGCGATGGCGGCGAGGATGCCGACGATGGCCACCACGATCATGAGTTCGATGAGGGTGAAGCCCTGCTGGGTGCGCTTCATGGTGATTCTCCTTGCTGTTCTCTGAGCGGGAAACGATGGTCTTCTTTGTTGCCGGGATGATGCCCTTGTATTCCTGATGAAGCAGGATGCATGCCAGGAAGCATCAATCTAAAGCATTGTCGCTGATTGTTATTGTAAGCAGATGATGTTAGGTGAATATGTAGACTGTCTCACACTCCTGTCAAGACAAGAAACCCTCATGTGGGCTGGTTTTTCCCTTCCGGCCAGTAATTGCTCGTGACCTGCAGCGTTAGAAAGTGACGCGATGGGTCACCTTGCCTGTCTCCTGATTCCGCGCTCACGGGATAGACTTTGTCTAAACCGTGTACGTATACTGTAACACCATGGGAACGTTAACGAATTCACAGCCCGTGCCGGCCCCCGACCTGATGGGGCTCCTGAGGCACCACGGCATCAACCCCACCCAGCAGCGGCTCGAGATCGCCCAGATCCTGCTCGCACGTCCGCAGCACATGTCGGCGGAGCAGGTGTTGCTGGAGGTCAACCAGGGCCAGGCCCTGGTTTCGAAGGCGACGGTCTACAACACCCTCGGCCTCTTTGCCCGCAAGGGGCTGGTGCGCGAGGTCATCGTCGATCCCTCCAAGGTCTTCTACGACTCCAATGTGAGTGCTCACCAACACTACTTCAACGTGGATACGGGCGAGCTGACCGATATCCCCGGGCACACCATGACCATGCCCGGCCTGCCCACGCCACCGGAGGGAACGGAGGCGGTGGCCGTGGATGTCATCGTGCGGGTGCGTAACAAGGACTAGCGGCGAGTTCCTGGTTTCGAGTATCGAGGAGATGGCTTCGCTCTGGCGGGTGAGTTGGCAGTGGAATCCGCGCCTCCGGAGTGGGTTCAAGGTTCCCCATTCCCTGCGGCCGTAGGGCTGGATTCATCCGGCCGGGCGAGGCGCCCTGTTCGATGCTGTTGTGCAGATGAATCTGCACCTACGAACCGGTGGCCGGTGGCCTGTGGCGCTCATTCCAAGGCCGGGTTCGTCCGGCCGGATACAGATCTCTGGCAATACACCCCTTCGTGTTCTTCGTGGCTTCGTGGTGAAAGGGCGGACTGGGATCCGGGGAGGGTTTCAGGTGGCTCCGCGTCATCCGGGGGATATGGGGTGCGGTGGGTGGACTCTCCATTTGACACTGGGTGTGAACGTGGTTTGGTGTTTTCCCGGCCTTACCTTATACTTTGCGGCCTTGTGCCGGAGTAGCTCAGTCGGTAGAGCAACTGATTCGTAATCAGTAGGTCGGGGGTTCGATTCCTCTCTCCGGCACCAATAAAAACAAGGGGTTACGTGATGGCGTAGCCCCTTTGTCTTTTCCGGGGAAGCGTGGGGGAAGCGGTCGGGCTTACTTTCCGTTCTTCCACATCCCGACAAAAACAAACGCCATTATCATTCCCACGATGATTCCGCCGCCCCCAATCGGGTCATATAGTGCGGTGAGTACCATCAGGCAACCCATCCCGACAGCAACCTTCCTCCCGTCCGGTAGGTTCCTCCACCATTCGCGCATGTTCTGATTCCTCCTCCTTGGCGTTTGTGCCCTGGCTCTCTCTGCGCCGGTGAGGCTCCCCAAGGTAACCCACCCACCCACGAAAAAAACAGACCGCCCCGGCTGGCTGGCATCGGGGGCGGTACGGGGGAAAATCCCTAGAAGCGGCGCGGGGGGGATGGGCTCACAAATCCCAGCTGAATTTTGAAACGGACCCCCAGGGCGACAGGGCGGCTTCAATCGTCTGCCCTTCAGCAACCGTGACCCCGTCCGCCCCATAGCTGGCGTAGCGCCTCGGGCTGGTCTTCACGACCGAGACGGCCATCAGTCCATCCCCGCCGCAGATGGTCACTAGGTCCACGTCAGGGAACCTTTCGCGTTCCCATCCTCCCCACAGTCCTGCCGGAGTGTACCGACTGGCAATCTTGCCGATGGTCTCTAGGTCCGCCTCGGTGAAGCATGGGGAGAATGGAATCACGTTCATCGGTTACCTCGGTATCAGACGGAAGGTTCAGGCCGGATGGTAGCGTCCGGGTTCTCCCTGTCTAGTTCCAAAGTCGCTGTACTTTTCACGCTTCGCTTCTTCCGCTCTATGTAGAGATTCGTCAGGCGAAGGTTCATGGTGTTACCGTCCCGGTAGCGGACAATCTCCCCTGGCTTTGCCTCGACGATGGCGCGAGCCATTGCAATGGGGCCGATGCGGGGGTCCGTAAGGTCAGCATCTGGGTTGCGGTAGGCACTGGCGTACACTCTGCCTTTGCCATCACTGTTGGCTTGCCAATTCTCACCATAGAGGCTGCTAATTTGCTCCCAGTCTTCCAGACGCAGAGTAGCTGCATAGCCGTTGGTGAGCGGCACGGTGATGATGGGGGTTCCATCCGGGTCGGTGGACAGAATCGGGGCGCGTTTCGCTTCAGACATTGGGCCTCCTTCAGGGCAATAGGGGTCCGAAACCGCCGGAAACTCGGGGTTTTGGGGTGTGGTGAAACCGTCGTAAAAACAGGTGGATAGAGGGTGTGTTTCCGGTTTCTGCCCTTTAGAGAGAAGAAACTGGAAACCGGGTGGGTGGGTAGGCGTCCTACGAGGGGGCGAAGAACCGCCCACTCGTGTCCATAGGTGTCCTAAAGACCGCTCATCGTCTGCATGGATTGGTCGCGCCCAAGGGGGCACCTATGGGATGGTGTGGTCGGTAGCATGGGTACCAACCGGATGCGAAACGGGGATGTTCCGACTACCTACCGGGTGGGGGGTACGGGGGGCTCCGCCCCCTTCAATACCAAACGAATCGGGGAGGTGATGAACCTTCCAATATCAGTGGTTCTAGAAGTCCGTCACATCGTCCGAGTGGTCATCTTCGCGGGTGTCCCTCGCGGCCTGTAAGCAGCGGTCGAACTCTTCCTCTGTGGTGAGCCCGCCAGCGATGGCTTTCCGCTTCCGCTTTGAGACCGTGCCCTTGGACACTCCAAGGCGTCTGGCTAGTTCCTGCTGTGTGGACACGTCCCCCTCTCTCAGAATCGCCAGCATTCGCTCTATGGCCGCATCTGAGAGCGGATCTGTAAGCCACTGAGGGGATTCCCCACGATAGACCAGAGAAGCCCGTAGAGGCGCTGTCAGATCGTCCCCAAGGCTTCTCAGCTTCTCGAACTCCAAGTCAAACGAAACCCCTTTCCCGTCACTGGTCGGGGACCGCTTCAGGGCAACGATAGACTGGAAGATGGTTCCAATCTTTGAAGTCCCCCGGTAGCTGCCCTCGCCCGATGGGCCCTTCCGGGCATGGTGAACCAACAGGACGGCACGACGGTCCCGCTTCAGCCGCGACAGAAAGTCTCTGATAGGGTCAAAGCTATGGGCTGCGTTCTCGTCCTGTACGGTGGCCAGCGTGGAGAAATTATCGAGAACTACTAGGGCCGGTTGGTGTTCCTGAATCACATCGCGGACTCGCTCTTTGCCTTCTTCCGTGGCGAGGTCGGGGAAGTCTACGCCACTCTCTTGGTCTTGGTGAGCGAGGAAGGCTAGATTCTCCCGGACGGCATCCCGGTTCACCCCAAGGGTGTCCACCAGAATCCCGGCCCTTTCCTTCAGGTCTTCGGGGTCCATCTCCCCATCCACGAATAGAACCTTTCGCGGACTGGATGCCTCCCACCCTAGAAACGTCCCACCCCCTGCAACCGCAAGGGCCACCCCCAGGGCAAACCACGACTTACCAACCCCGGTGGGGGCGTACACCATGGAAAGGTGCTTCTCGGTCAGCCATGGGGCCAGGAGTGGGGTGCGCTCGGGGAATGGGTTGTCAAGCAGTTCGCCCAGGGTGCGTGTCCGCAGGGGGATGTTTTCAGTCACCCTCTGGCTTCCCTTGCTGGTGTTGCTGGAGTGTGTTGGTCGCGGTCTTGAGTGCCCATCGCACCATGTCGGTGAGGGTGGGCCGGAAGACTCCTCCCGCTAGCAGGTGGTCTCGGATAAAGCGGAAGGCTTCCCGGTCGGTGTCAGTGAGGCGGAAGGTGATAGTGCGTTGATCCATGGTATTAGCTCCTTTTGTCATAGGTGATGCCGCCTATGTCCCGCGATGGGAAAGTAAGGCGGAAGTAACAGTCGGCAGGGGTGTGTATCTGACTTTGGAAAGGATATTCAGAGGTGTGAGTTAGGCGACCGTGGGATAGGCACTGGTGCTGCTGTAGGTGTTGTCTTTGGTCCACTGCTGGAGTTCATCAGGGTCATAACGGATGCTACGGCTCCCGAGCCGTTTGAACGGGGGGCCGCCTCCGCGGGACCTGTAGCCCTCAAGGGTACGGGGAGAGATCCCTAGGTATTTAGCGGCTTCTGGTGTGGTTAGTAGGCGGATGTGCTGCATGTAGTCCTCTTTCGCGTTCTTTGGGCGGAAGGGGCTACTAATTGGTGAGGCATAGACTGTGGGGCCCTGTCGGGGGGATAGAGGCTTACAGCATGTGGTGCATCATGTGTGGGTGAACTCAGGCGTGATGTTCGCTATAAGAGAACATTGTTTGACAATTGCGAACGCCTGATGTAACATCACTGCGTTGGTAAGGGTACGGGAGATGTCGTCTCTTGATGAGCCGGTAATCGTGCTCGTGGAGGTATAAACCTCTAATGTATGCCAGCCACATGCCGCGAGTCTGCAGCGTGAGCAGGTGGAGGTATAGCCGTCTCACACGACAGAGTGAGACGGTCTAGATTATTCAGGGGTAACACCGCCATCGTACTCCCATCCTGTAGGTCATGACGACACGGTACAGCATGTTGCTGTACTGATAACCTACAGGAGAATCGATTATGAACAATAATCTCCTTGCCAAGCGATGGCGGGCATTACAGGAAGGTTCTAAGGATTTATATAGAAGGGCTAAAAAGTCTTTCGTTAATCCGAAGGCCTGGAGGTTTATGTTGGCTGTGTTTCGAGTTGTTTACATCATAATCCGACTGCTGAATCAGCTCCTGTAATGACCCCTGAATATTCCTAACTTAGTATATGGGGTGGTTATGCTTAATGAAGCATTGCGTCTAGTGCGCGTTTTTCATGGAATAAATCAATCGCAACTTGCGAGTAAGTTGGGCATTTCCCGTTCATATTTATCAGAAATTGAATCTGGCAAAAAAACGGCAAATATAGAATTGCTAGATAAATATGCTGATGTTTTCGACGTGCCTCCCTCTTCGTTATTGCTTTTCTCGGAGACGCTGCAAGAAAATACATTTGCAGAAAAGGCGAGGGTCTCAGCGGCAAAGAAAATCATAAAAATTATGAATTGGCTTTCCGATACAGGGAATGTAAGGAATGACAAAAGCGGCTCGTCAATTTAAAAGATATCCATTACATCAATCACCGCTGTATAAGCTAAATAGTCGGAGAAAGCTTGCCGAGCTTTTTGGTTTGCCATTAATAGATCTGGAGAGGCTGGCGAGAAGAAAAGACAATTATAGAGTATTTACAATTGGACGAGCTTCTGTGAAGTCTCGCCAAGTTGAAGTTCCTAAGGCGCGTTTAGAGAGAATTCATCGTCGAATTTTTAATCTGTTGAGCAGAGTTGCCCCCCCTCCTTATCTGCACTCTGGTATAAAAGGTAAGTCATATATTACAAATGCTAGAGCCCATCTTGGCTCTCAAAGATTGATAACACTGGATATACGTAGTTTTTTCCCATCAACACTTGGTTGGCATGTGTTTGAGTTTTTTCATGAGGTCATGAAGTGTAGTAGAGATGTTGCAGGTCTGTTGACGACATTGGTTACATACGATAATCATATTCCTACAGGGAGCTGTGTTAGTCAGTTAATGGCCTTTTATGCCCACTGTACGATGTTTGATGAAATATATGCTCTAGCAAATTCTCTCGGTTTATCCATGACGTGCTATGTTGATGATATCGCAATATCTGGAAACAGGGCCAATCGATCAACCCTTTATAAGGTTCGCGGTATATTGAAGAGACGAGGATTGCAGTCACCGTCAAGGAAAGAGCGTGTCTACGATCCTGGTTATCCAAAGTTGGTGACGGGTTCTGTCATTTATGGGGATGAATTGCGCCTCCCGAACAAAAAGCACAAGAGGCTGCATGAAGAAATAAAGCAAATCTTAAGTATGCCTGATTCCTCTGAGAAGTTGAGGAAGATTATTATCTCTGTTGGGCGTGCTGTCGCTGCGAGCCAGTCTGATACCGCGATGGAAAAATGGGTTGGTCTCCTAAATCAAGAGAAGATGCGGGTTAGAAAGGTGTTGTCTAAGCCGCCATTGCGGAAATAAAATTTAGAGAGCTTTCAGATTAAATGTTAAGCTTTCTTCCGGAATGCTACGACAGTCCCCCCGGAATCTGGGGGCGTGGGGTCATCTTTCCGGCCCTGTTTGGTCATCAGGCCACCCACCAGATTCGCCGCTTCTCTCAGGGGGTCATCGTACAGACCGGCATAGCGTTGGGTGGTGGCGATTTGGGTATGTCCCAACAGTCTGCCTACGACTTGCAAGGTCACCCCACCGGATGCCGCTAAGCTGGCGAAGGTGTGCCGAAGGTCATGGATGCGCACACCCTTTAGCCCGGCATCGTTCCTAATCGCCCTCCATGGGCGGTTTAGGTCCGCTCTTGGCTTATCCCCATCCTTACCGGGGAACAGGTAACTCCCCCCTTCAGGAGGGTCCCCAGCCTGTGCCTTCATGGCTGACAGCAACTCGACTGCGTCATTGCTAAGTGGAATGGTTTGAGTCCGATTGGTCTTTGCCGTGTGTGCGGGCTTGGTCCAGTTCTTCCGGTCCAAGTCGAATTGGTCCCAAGTCCCCTTAAGTACTTCGTTCTTCCTTGCTCCCGTCAGGACAAGAAGCCTGATAGCGTTGGCTGCGTTCTGGTCGGGGTATCTGTCCAGTGCGTCCAGTAGCCGGTCCAGTTCACCGCTCTGTAGGAACCGCTCCCGCTTTTCTTCGTGGTGCTTCTTCACCCCCCGGCAGGGGTTCCTGTCGTGCCACTCCCATTCGATAGCAAGGGAATACATCTTCGACAGCAGCGCCAGGACTCGATTTCCCTGATAGGGGGTGCCATTCATGCCCTGGTGAAAGTGCCTCACGTCCCCGATTTTCACGTCCGCGACCTTCTTGGTTCCAAAGGTCGGCAGGATGAAGCGGTCAAGGAAACTACGATCTTCCCTTACGGATGTGGGGCGCTTCTCTGGGATGGCGTGGCGGTCCATGTACTCCTTCGCAAGGTCCGCCACTGTCGGGGCCTCCCGCAGTGCCTTGCGTTCGGCGGAAGGGTTCCGGCCCTTGGCGACTTCGGCCAGCTTGTCCCTTGCCAGCTTCCGAGCTTCATCCGGCGTCAGGGTGCCGTGCTTGCCAAGCGTGAGCTTCCGTGTCCGCCCGTGGCTGTCCCGGTACTGAATCAGGTAGCTCTTGATTCCAGAGGGTTTCACCCGCAGCCCGAATCCTGTCACCTCGGTATCCCAGTAGAGTCCATCCTTCTCGGGTGTCTGGATGCGGTCCACGTTCGTCTTGGTCAGCTTCAGCTTTGCCATGGCTTGGTTCCTGTCAGCGTCATTTCCATGGTGTCGGGGAAGCAAGGGGGAAGCGGCATCGGGCGAGTCCATGCGAGTTCCTGCGTAGTAACCTATGCCGGGGAAGCAGGCAGAGTCAAGAAAAACATGCAGATAAAGTGCTTCTAGTCAGTAAGCAGTAGTGGGGCGTAGAAGTGGCATCAAGATTCGTAATCAGTAGGTCGGGGGTTCGATTCCTCTCTCCGGCACCAGAGATTTCAAGGGCCTGCGTTACCGCGCAGGCCCTTTTTTCGTTTTGGCGCGACCGGAATCGCCACGGGGCCGGTCATGTGTGCCGGGCCTACCCAGTCTACCCGCCCGATGCCCTGTCGCGGCGAGGGCGTCCCTCCCACCAGGCTGTCCGGCTCCCGGGGCTGGGCGCGCCCGGTGGGGGCCCATCCCCAGGCCGACGGCTGTGCTATGTTGCATGTTGTGCCGCAGCAACCCGGTTGCACGCGGTCCGTCTATGCTCATAGCGAATCCATGAACAGGAGGAATGATGGCGGAGGTTCGTTACCAGGACCTGGATTACGGGATCACGGTCATCGATGCGGAGTTCCACCGCCCCGGCGTGGCGGCCAGCTACCTGGTGGTGGAGAGGGGGCGCGCCGCCTTCGTGGAGACCGGGACGAGCCTGTCGGTGCCCGGCCAGCTGGCGGTGCTGGAGAAGAAAGGGATCCCGCGGGAGAGCGTGGACTACGTCATTCCCACCCACGTCCATCTCGACCACGCCGGCGGGGCCGGCGAGCTGATGCGCCATCTGCCCGCGGCGCGCCTGGTGATCCATCCCCGGGGCGCGCGCCACATGATCGATCCCTCGAGGCTCATCGCCGGGGCCGCCGCGGTCTATGGCGAGGAGGCCATCCGGCGCCACTACGGCGAGGTGGTGCCCGTCCCGGCGGAGCGGGTGATGGAGGCCGGCGAGGGCGATGAGGTGGATCTCAATGGCCGCACCCTGCGCTTCCTCGATACGCCGGGGCACGCCCTCCACCACTTCTGCGTCGTTGACGAGGCGGGGCGGGGCATCTTCACCGGTGACACCTTCGGTATCTCCTACCGGGAGTTCGACAACGAACAGGGCGCCTGGATCTTTCCCACCACCACGCCGGTGCAGTTCGACCCGCCGGCGCTGCATGCCTCCATCGACCGGCTGGTGGCCCAGGGGCTCGACTACATGTACCTGACCCACTATGGTCGGGTGGGTGGGGTCGATCGGCTGCGACGGCTGCTGCACGAACAGATCGACGGCATGGTGGCGCTGGGCCGGGAGCATGCGGCTGCCGGTGCCCGCCGGAAGGAGCGCCTGATCGGGGGGCTGATGGAGCAGATGCTGGCGCAGTTGGAGCGCCACGGCTGCACCCTGCCGGTGTCGCGGCGCCGGGAGCTGTTGACGATGGACGTGGAGCTCAACGTCCAGGGACTTGAGATATGGCTCGATCGCGAAGCGAAGACGGCGGCCTCCGCCTGAGCGGTGTGTTCTCCGGGCGCGTTGCCGCACGGCTCATGGTGCTGTCGCTGCTCCTGGGGTTCTGGGGCGCGCAGGCGGCGGGCGGCGGCGGTGTCCTGCGCCTGGAGATCAGCGGCGCCATCGGTCCGGCCACGCTCGAGTACCTGGAGCAGGGCCTGGAGGAGGCCCGGAGCCGCAACGCAGAGCTCGTGGTCGTGGTGCTCGACACCCCGGGCGGTCTCGACGGGGCCATGCGCGGGATGGTGCAGGCGATTCTCGCCTCGCCGATACCGGTGGCGGCTTACGTTTCGCCCCAGGGCGCCCGCGCGGCCAGCGCCGGGACCTACCTGATGTACGCCAGCCACGTGGCGGCCATGGCGCCGGCCACCAATCTCGGCGCCGCCACGCCGGTGCGCATCGGCGGGGTGCCCGGCGGCGATTCCGGTCCGGACGACGGGGACGGCAACGGCGATGCCATGGAGCGCAAGCTGGTCAACGACGCGGTGGCCTACATCCGCGGACTGGCCGAGCTGCGCGGGCGCAACGCCGACTGGGCCGAGACGGCGGTGCGGGAGGGGGCCAGCCTGAGTGCGGAGCAGGCGCTGAAGGCGGGTGTCATCGACCGGTTGGCGACCGACCTCCCGGCGCTGCTCAAGAGCCTGGACGGATTGGTGCTCGACGTGGACGGCCGCGAGGTGACCCTGGCCACGGCCGATGCGCCGGTGACCGTCCTGGAGCCCGACTGGCGCGCCCGGCTGCTCGCTTTCATCACTGACCCCAACGTGGCCTACATCCTGCTGCTGGTGGGCATCTACGGGCTCATCTTCGAGTTCGCCAATCCCGGCGGCTTCGCCCCGGGCGTGGTGGGCGCCATCTGCCTGGTCCTGGCGCTCTACGCCTTCCAGCTCCTGCCCATCAACTATGCCGGCCTGGCGCTCATGCTGCTGGGCATCGCCTTCATGGTGGCCGAGGCGGTGGTGCCGAGCTTCGGCGCGCTGGGCATCGGCGGCGTGGTCGCCTTCGTGGCGGGGTCGGTGATGCTGCTGGACACGGACGTGCCGGGCTTCGAGATCGCCTGGCCCATCATCGGCACCCTGGCGCTGTCCAGCGCGGCGTTCTTCATCCTCGTGGTGGGCATGGCCATCAGGGCCCGGCAGCGCCGGGTGGTGAGCGGGGCCGAGGAGATGGTCGGCAGTCCCGGCGAGGTGCTGGAGGATTTCGTCGACGGGCATGGCTGGATCCGCGTGCACGGCGAGACCTGGCAGGCCTGGAGCGGGGTCCCCCTGCGCCGCGGCATGCCGGTGCGGGTCACGGCGCGGGAGGGGCTGCGGCTGAGGGTGGAGCCTTTGCCGGACAAGGAACGGTAGGCGGCCCTGCAGGCGTAGGATGGGCAAAGGAGCGCAGCGACGTGCCCATCGGCATGGAGGTCGGTGCGGGCGTGATGGGACGCGGCGCCTTGCCCATCCTGCCGGCTTGGCGTCCCTGGCGCCTTGGCGGTGAACCGACAACGAGCAGCGCTGGGTGGGCAGGAATCCCTGCCCGTTGCGAACCAGGAAACGGAAGCCGAGGAGAATGCTCATGATTACCCCTCTCTACGTGATAGTGGGCCTTGTCGTTGCCCTCCTGTTCTACTCCTTCAAGATCCTGCGCGAATACCAGCGCGGCGTGGTCTTCCTCCTCGGGCGCTTCTGGAAGGTGAAGGGCCCCGGACTGATCATCATCATCCCCTTCATCCAGCAGATGGTGCGGGTGGACCTGCGCACCGTGGTCATGGACGTGCCGAGCCAGGATGTCATCTCCCGCGACAACGTGTCGGTGAAGGTGAACGCGGTGATCTACTTCCGCGTCATCGACCCGGAGCGGGCCATCATCCAGGTGGAGGACTACTTCGCCGCCACCAGCCAGCTGGCCCAGACCACCCTGAGATCGGTGCTGGGTCAGCACGAGCTGGACGAGATGCTGGCGGAGCGGGACAAGCTCAACGAGGATGTCCAGCGGATCCTCGACACCCAGACCGACGCCTGGGGCATCAAGGTGGCCAACGTGGAGATCAAGCACGTGGACCTGGACGAGAGCATGATCCGGGCCATCGCCAAGCAGGCGGAGGCGGAGCGTGAGCGGCGGGCCAAGATCATCCACGCCGAGGGCGAGATGCAGGCCTCGGCCAAGCTGCTGGAGGCCGCCGAGGTCCTGTCCCAGAAGCCCCAGGCCATGCAGCTGCGCTACCTGCAGACTCTCTCCGGCATCGCCGGCGAGAAGAGCTCCACCATCATCTTCCCGGTCCCCGTGGACACCATCGACACCTTCATCGAGAAGGTGTCGCACGCGGTCCGGCCCCGGGCGGAGAGCTGATCGGTTTATTGATTCACCACGGAGAAGGACGAAAGGCTGAAGGAAAAGGCAGTTAACCGCAGATTACGCTGATTAACGCAGATTTTCCTGTCATGTTTCCAGACGTTCAGGGTCGATTGAGGCGCCCCTGGCCGTCGCGGACACTGCCTGGAGAACCCGTTGCGCGTGGTTCATCTCCGGGCCAGTCGGCGTAGGATGGGCAAAGGAGCGCAGCGACGTGCCCATCGGTGTGGAGGTCCGTGCGGACGTGATGGGCACGCTGCGCTTTGCCCATCCTACGGGCTGCCTTTTTCCTTTCACCTTTCGCCTTTCTTCGTGTCCTCCGTGCCTTCGTGGTGAAAATCTGCCTTTTATCAGAAAACTCTGAAATGCCGATGGGTTGCCGTATACTCGGACGCCTGTACCTGCGTTTCCTGGTGAACTGAGTCGTGGATTTTCCCGCCGGCATCGTGGGCGCCCCGTGGAACTGGCTGGGGCACCTCATCTACATCCCGGTTCTGCTCTGGGCCCTGTACCGGGCGCCCTGGTGGCGTATCCGCCAGGGCGAGGGCCAGCACCTGTTCCTGGGCGCCTGCGCCCTGGCGGTGGTGCTGTGGAGCATCCGCGCCGGCGTGACGCCCGGGCTCAACTTCCATCTCCTGGGCGCGAGCCTGATCACGCTCATGTTCGGCTGGGAGTTCGCCATCATCATCCTGAGCATCGCCCTGGCGGGCATCACCGGCTACGGAAGGGCGGGCTGGGACATGTTCTCCCTCAACGGGGTGATGATGATCCTGCTGCCGGTGCTGGTCAGCTACCGCATCTTCCTGATCGTCGACCGGAAGATGCCCAACTTCTTCATCTATGTCCTCGCCTGCGGCTTCTTCGGCGCCGGGCTGACCATCGCGGTCGCCGGCCTGGGCGCCATGCTGGTGCTGTGGCTGGGCGGGGTCTACAGCATCGATTACCTCGCCAACAACTACCTGCCCTACTTCCCCCTGCTGATGTTTCCCGAGGGGTTCCTCAACGGCTGGCTCACGGCGGTGCTGGTGGGCTTCAAGCCCCACTGGATGCGCACTTTCCGCGACGAGCGCTACATTGACGGGAAATAGTTGCCGGTTGCCGGGAATCGCGCGGCGGGTCGCGGAGACGTAGCAGAGACGTAGGATGGGCAAAGGAGCGCAGCGACGTGCCCATCGGTGCGCAGGAGGTGACGGCCACACCGCACCGCGCCCACCCGACGCCCTTGGAATGCGGCCGTGATGGGCACGCTGCGCTTTACCCATCCTCCGGACTCGCAACCATCCCCTATTCAAACCGCATGGAGAGGTCCACGGCCCTGACGTCCTTGGTGAGGGCGCCGGTGGAGATGTAGTCCACCCCGGTCTCGGCGATGGCGCGGACGGTGTCCAGGGTGACCCCGCCGGAGGCCTCCAGCTTCACCCGCCCGGCGGCCTTCTCCACCGCCGCGCGCAGTCCGTCCAGGTCGAAGTTGTCCAGCAGCACGGTATCGGCGCCGGCGCCGACGGCCTCGTCCAGTTGCCCGAGGGTCTCCACCTCCACTTCCACCGGCCGGCCCGGCGCGCTCCTGCGGGCGGCGGCGATGGCGGCGGTGATGGAGCCGCAGGCGGCGATGTGATTCTCCTTGATGAGGAAGGCGTCCCAGAGGCCCATGCGGTGGTTGTGGCAGCCGCCGCAGGCCACGGCATATTTCTGGGCCGCGCGCAGGCCGGGGAGGGTCTTGCGGGTGTCCAGCACCCGCGCACCGGTGCCGGCCACCGCCTCGGCGTAATGGCGGGCGAGGGTGGCTGTGGCGGAGAGGGTCTGGAGCAGGTTGAGCGCGCTGCGCTCGCCGGTCAGCAGCGCCCGCGCAGGTCCCTCCAGGGTGCAGAGGGTCTGCTCCGGCTGCGCCGCGTCCCCGTCCTCCAGCTCCCAGTCCACCCGCACCGTGCCGTCCAGCTGGCGGAAGACCTCGTCGAACCAGGCCCGCCCGCACAGCACCGCCGTCTCGCGGGTGATGACCCGCGCCCGGCCGGCCGTGCCGGCGGGGATGAGCGCGGCGGTGATGTCGCCGCCGCCCACGTCCTCGGCCAAGGCCCGCGCGACGAGTTCCCGGATGGCTTCCTCTTCCATGGGATCAATCCACCGCCAGCAGTTCCACCTCGAACACCAGCGTGGCGTTGGGCGGAATGACGCCGCCGGCGCCCTGGCGGCCGTAGCCGAGCTGGGGCGGGATGGTCAGCCTGCGCATGCCGCCCACCTGCATGCCGGCCACCCCCTCGTCCCAGCCGCGAATCACCCGGCCGCCCCCGAGGGGAAAGCTGAAGGGCTCGCCGCGGTCGCGGCTGGAGTCGAACTGGCGCCCGTCCGTGAGCCAGCCGGTGTAGTGCACGGTGACGCGCTTGCCGGCCTCGGCGGTGGCGCCGTCGCCGGCCTTGAGGTCCTCGTACTTCAGTCCCGAGTCGGTAATCATCGCGGTCATGGTGGAGTTCCCGTATCTGCGGCAATCCGCACAGCATAGCGGAGGGGCGATATCCCGGGCTACTGTTGCCGGGGCTCACTCCGGGCATCGGGTCGCGGCGGCATATCGCCCCGCGGCGATGCCGTACGGGCTCCCCGGTCGCTTTGCAGGGCCGAATTCATTCGGCCGGGCACGGCAGCGGCTGGTGTCGAGTTGTGAGCGGATATCGCCCCGGGGGCGGCCCCCGCGCCCGCTGAATGCGTCTCCAGGGGTGAAGCAGTACACTGGATCAGGCATATACCAAAATAAGATGCCCGGCCGTGATGGCCGGGGCGGGGCGGGGGTGATGGGCGGAAACCAGCTGCGGGTACTGTTCCGGTCTCTGGCGGAGAGCGCCAGGGACCTGCTGCCCATCGTGGTGGTGATCGCCGTGTTCCAGCTGGCGCTTCTGCGCCAGCCCATTCCCAACCTGCTGGATCTGCTGGTTGGCGCACTGCTGGTGCTGCTCGGCCTGACGCTCTTCATCCGCGGCCTGGAGATGGGGCTGTTCCCCATCGGCGAGACCATGGCCTACGCCTTCGCGCGCAAGGGCAGCCTGTTCTGGCTGCTGCTGTTCGCCTTCGCGCTGGGGTTCGGCACCACGGTGGCGGAGCCGGCGCTCATCGCGGTGGCCGACGAGGCGGCGAAGATGGCGGCGGCGGACCGGGTCATCGCGAACGACCCCGCGGCGCTGGCGGGCTATGCCAAGGGGCTGCGCTATACCGTGGCCGTGTCGGTGGGGTTCGCCATCGTCGTGGGCGTGTTCCGCATCATCCGCGGCTGGCCCATCCAGTACCTGATCGTGGGCGGCTACATGGGCGTGGTGATCATGACCATCTTCGCGCCGAAGGAGATCGTGGGCATCGCCTACGACTCCGGCGGGGTCACCACCTCCACCATCACGGTGCCCCTGGTGACGGCGCTGGGGGTGGGGCTGGCCTCCTCCATCAAGGGCCGCAATCCCATGGTTGACGGCTTCGGCCTCATCGCCTTCGCCTCGCTCACCCCCATGATCTTCGTCATGGGCTACGGCATGGTGGTGGGATGAGCGGCCTGCTCGCCGCGCTGCTCGATACCCTGCGCGATGTGCTGCCCATCGCCGTGGTGGTGTTCGGCTTCCAGCTGCTGGTCATCCGCCGGCCCATACCCAACCTCAAGCGGGTGCTGCTGGGATTCGTCTACGTGCTGCTGGGGCTGGCCCTGTTCCTGGAGGGGCTGGAGCAGGCCCTGTTCCCCCTGGGGCGGCTGATGGCCGAGCAGCTCACCGCGCCGGAGTTCATCAGCGGCGGGGCCGAACTGCTGAGCCGGCCCCTGGGGGCCTGGGACTACCGCTGGATCTATCTCTTCGCCTTCGCCATCGGCTTCGCCACCACCATCGCCGAGCCGTCGCTCATCGCCGTGGCGCTGAAGGCCCACGAGGTCTCGGGCGGCGCCATCAGCGTCTGGGGGCTGCGCATCGCCGTGGCCATCGGGGTGGCGGTGGGCATCGCGCTGGGCACCTTCCGCATCGTCACCGGAACGCCCATCCACTGGTACATCATCGCCGGCTACGTGGTGGTCATCATCCAGACCCTCTACGCACCCCGGCTCATCATCCCGCTGGCCTACGACTCCGGCGGCGTCACCACCTCCACCGTGACGGTGCCGCTGGTGGCGGCGCTGGGGCTGGGCCTGGCCTCCACCGTGCCGGGGCGCAGCCCGCTGGTGGACGGTTTCGGACTCATCGCCTTCGCCAGTCTCTTTCCCATGATCAGCGTCATGGGCTACGCCCAGCTCAGCCGCTACCTGGGCCGATCCGGTGGTGGTGCAAACAGAAGCAGACAGGGACTCTGACCCGGAGGAACGCACATGCGCTTCAAACTGATCGTGGTGTTCGTTGAGGACGGCAAGACCGAGGCCGTGCTCACGGCGGCCCGTGAGAAGGGGGCCACCGGGGCGACGGTCATCAGCAATGCCCGCGGGGAGGGGCTGAACCAGCCCAAGACCTTCTTCGGGCTGAGCCTGGAAACCCAGCGGGACATGGTGCTGCTGCTGGTGGAGGAGCACCTGGCGCGCAGCATACTGGAGAAGATTGCCGAGGTGGCGGAGTTCGATGAACGGCCCGGCACCGGCATTGCACTGCAGCTGGATGTGGAGGACGCGGTGGGAGTCGCCCACCAGGTCCGCGAACTCGCTTCCGTGGTAGAGGAACAGATATGAGCCCGAGCAAGCTGGTACAGGTGCGGGACGTGATGAACCCGCAGGTGGACATGGTGGACGGCATGGCGACCGTGCGCGAGGCCCTGCGGGCGCTCCAGCACGTGGAGAACAAGTGCCTGGTGGTGAAGAAGCGGCACGAGCATGACGAGTACGGCATGCTGCTGCTCTCGGACGTGGCCCGCAAGGTGCTGGCCCAGGACCGGGCACCGGACCGGGTCAATGTCTACGAGGTGATGACCAAGCCCGTGATCAGCGTGGAGCCCGGCATGGACATCCGCTACTGCGCCCGCCTGTTCGACCGCTTCGGGCTGACCCGGGCCCCGGTGGTGGAGTGCGGCGAGGTGCTGGGCGTGGTCAGCTTCACCGACCTCGTGCTGCGGGGGATGCTGGCCGGGGAGTGATGCGCCTCTGTGTGTGAACGGATTCACAGGCAGGGCGGTTTTCGGTGTTTCCCCGGCGGCCGTTGTGATGGCAGTCACGACGCATGCAGGGCGCAGCGCCTATATTTGCCACAGTAGCGTGTGGCATCCATATCCAATTGCCCAGTGTCGTCTGTATGGCCGGTGACAAGATAGTTCCCATTCCGGGCCGGAACGCTCCCAACCAGGCGCGCGGCTCCACGCGCCTCACGGACATGCTGGTGCGCATGCAGAGCCGCTCTGCCGAGCACCTGACCCGGTTGCTGGAGCGGTTTCTCAACACCTCCGACGACTCCCTCTTTGCCCTGGCCGACAAGTCCGAGGAGACAGCGGCCCGGGATCTCTACTTCAACGCCATGCGCGAGGTCCGCATCAAGCGCCAGGGGATGCGCAATATCTTCCTCCAGGAGTGGGACCGCAGCTATCGCCGCTTCCTCACCAATCCCTATGCCCTGGCCGGGGAGCGTAGCCCGGAGGGGGCGTTCAACGTCGATTCCATGAAGCTCATGGACAACGACGAGCTCGAGGAGGACCTGGCCATCAAGACCATGGAGGGCAAGGCGGAGCAGCACTATGTCCTGCCCCTCACCCACCTGGGTGTCCGCCTCGGCTGGCTGGCCGGCGATACCAAGCTGGCCGAGGTTCCCACGCCCTTCAGCCCCACGATCGTCTGCAACGCCTTCCGGGCCTGCGCGCGGGGGCTGGAACTGGACATCCGCTCGCGCCTGGTGGTCTACAAGCTGTTCGAGCACGGCCTGATGGAGGGGCTGGGGGAGCTCTACCAGGAGCTGAACCATCTCCTCGTGGATGCCGGAGTGCTGCCGGAGCTCAAGACCACCTACCGCGCCAGGAGCCGTCCCGGTGACGAGGCGGGGGGCGCGCGCACCGGCGCGGCGGCCGAGGCGCCGGGCCGGGAGCCGGCCGGACGGGAAGCCCCCGCGGCGGGGCAGCGGCCGGGCGCCGACCCGGGTGTCGGCCTTTCGGGCAGCGAGGTGTTCGATCTCCTGCGCCGGGTGGAGAGCCGCATCGGCTCCCTGCCCGGCGGGCCCGGCGGCGGTGGCCTGGCCGTTTCCGAGCAGCCCCGGTTCGGTACCGGTGAGGTGATGCAGGCCCTCTCGGGCATCCAGCAGCGGGTCAAGGGCGGGGAGACCTACAGCCTCTCGGACGTGCGTGCCCTGCTCAACAGTCAGCTGCAGTCCCTGGCGCCCGGCGGGCAGACCAGCATCGGGCGCAGCGAGAGCGAGGCCATCGACGTCATCGGGATGCTGTTCGACTTCATCCTCGACGATCCCAACCTGACGCCGGTGGTGAAGGTTCTGCTCAGCCGCCTGCAGATCCCGATGATCAAGGTGGCCGTGGTGGACCGCAGCTTCTTCAGCAAGCGGCTGCATCCGGCCCGGCGACTGTTGAATGCCCTGGCCCAGGCGGGGATGGGGCTGGGCGAGGAGGGCGCCCCGGGTCACGACCAGCTGCTCGGCAAGATCGAGGAGGTGGTCAACCGCGTCCTGCTGGAGTTCGTCGATGACGTGGCCATCTTCGCCGGGCTGCTCGAGGACTTCGAGAGCTTCCAGCGCCAGGAGCGCCGGCGCTCGGAGATCATCGAGCAGCGGACCCGGCAGGCCGAGCAGGGCCGGGCCCGGGCGACGTCCGCCCGCCGTCGCGTGGACGAGGAGATTGGCGCCCGCCTGCGGGGGAAGCGGGTGCCGGAGGTGATCCGGGAGTTGCTCCAGGACGCTTGGTCACGGGTGCTGTTCATCACCTACCTGCAGGAGGGTCCCGAGAGCGACGCCTGGCGCCGCGGCCTGGAAACCGCCGACCTGCTGTTCTGGACCCTCGAGCCCAAGGGGGGGTACGAACAGCGCAAGGAGCTCATCGCCACCATTCCGAAGCTGCTGCAGGCCCTGCGGGTGGGGCTCACGAGCATCTCCTATGACCCGGTCGCCATGCGCCGCCTGTTCAAGGGGCTCGAGGAGTGCCACATCGGGGCGCTCCGGGTGAGCCGGGGCGAGCCGGCCGCCCCGTCCGCCGAGGATCGGAGCCAGGCTTTCGGGGTGGTGACGCCCGGCGGCATCGAGGTCCAGGAGTGGGAGGAGCAGTTCTTCGAGCCTGCCTCCACTCAGCCACCCGAGGTGAGCAGTCCGGAACCGCAGGCGCCCGCCGCACCCGCCTTCGACGAACAGGGAGAGGCGACGGTCGAGGCCATCGTGGTGGAGGAGCCGGGGGCCGATCAGCGCTCCGCGATCTTCGCCCCGGAGCCGGCCGAGTACCGGGAGCGGGTGGCGAAACTCGCCGTGGGCGGCTGGGTGGAGTTCCGGGGGCCGGGCGCTGGCGTGCTGCGGGCCAAGCTTTCCGCCCGAATCCGGGACGATGGGGGCGAACGGCTCCTGTTCGTCAATCGCAGCGGGGTCAAGGTGGCCGAAAAGGACATCGAGGAGCTGGCGCGGGCGCTGCGCCAGGGGCAGCTGGTGTTGCTGGACGACCGGCTGCTGTTCGATCGCGCCCTGGAGGCGGTCATCACCAGCCTGCAGGATCTCAACCGCTCGTGACGGGTTTTCTGTTCACCACGAAGGCACGAAGGGCACGAAGAAAGACGAACAACAGTAACCGCAGATTTGCGTGGATTGGCACAATTGGCTGTTCCACTTGGCAGTCTCGGAGTCGAACCACACCCAGAGAGTCTCGATGTCGGCGCCAAGTGAGGAGATGCGATCGCAATCAACTATGACCGTGGGAAACAGGACAGAAAAATCAGCGTTAATCCACGTAAATCTGCGGTCAACTGCCTTTGCTTCTTATCTTTCTTCGTGCCCTTCGTGGTGAATAGCTTCGCTACCCGCCGGTCAGGAGCCGGTGTTCCGCCTGCTCCAGCGCCTCCGGGGTGCCGTAGAGCACCAGCACGTCGCCTTCCTGCAGCCGCGTGTGGGGCTCGGGCTGCGGGCCGCGGATGTCGCCCCGGCGCACCGCGGTGACGGTGACGCCGCTGCGTTCGAGCTCCAGTTCCTCCAGGCTCCGGTCCACCGCGTGGGCGGCGGCGGGCAGGCTCACGGCGTGGAGCCGCTCGCGCGCACCATCCTCGTCCGCCAGCGGGACGGGCTCCAGCCCGGGAAAGAAGCCCCGTAGCGACTGGTACTGGGCCTGCCGCACCGCCTGGGTCTGGCGCAGGATTCGCGTGACCGGCACCCCGAGCAGCACCAGCAGGTGTCCGGCCAGCAGCAGGCTCGATTCCAGCGTTTCCGGGAACACCTCCGTGGCGCCCATGGCCCGCAGCTGATCCAGCTCGGAGGCGTCGCGGGTGCGGACCAGCACCGGCAGCCCGGGCCGCAGCTGCCGTACCTGCTCCAGAATCTTCATCGCCGAGGCGGTGTCGGCATAGCTCACCACCAGTGCGCCCGCCCGCATCAATCCGGCGGAGAGGAGCATCTCCCGGCGGGTGGAGTCGCCGTAATGGACCCGCTCACCGGCGTCCCGGGCCTCCCGCACGCGCAGGGGATCCAGATCCAGGGCCACGTATTCGCGCCCCTCCTGCTCGAGGAAACGGGCCAGCGCCTGTCCCATCCGGCCGTACCCGCAGATGATGACCTGCTCCTGGAGATCCTGGGTGCTCTCGCGCACCTGGTTCTCCATGCGGCTGAAGCCACGGCCGTAACTCAGGGCGCAGAACCGCTGTGCGATCACCAGGCTCGACCGGATCAGCACCGGAGCCAGCCCCATGCTGAGCACGATGGCCATCAGCAGGGGCTGGCTCTCGGCGGGCTGGTAAAGTCCATAGGCCAGGGCCAGGGAGATGATGACGAAACTGAACTCGCCGCCCTGGGCCAGGGTCACCCCGGTGCGCAGGGCCACGCCGGTCTCGGTGCCGGCGAGGCGTGCCAGGCCCATGATCAGTCCGGTCTTGAATACCAGGATGACGGCCAGCAGCAACAGCATCCAGGGCCAGACCGCGGGCAGCGCGGATAGATCGAAGAGCATGCCCACGGTGACGAAGAACAGGCCCATCAGCACGTCCTGGAAGGGCCGGATGTCCGCCTCCACCTGGTGGCGGAACTCCGTCTCGGCAATCATCATCCCGGCGATGAAGGCGCCGAGCGCCAGCGACATCCCGGCGGCATGGGTAAGCCAGGCCGCGCCCAGGGTCACCAGCAGCACGGTGAGCATGAACAGCTCGGCGGAACGTGCCGCCGCCACCTCCCGGAACAGGGGGCGCAGGGCCCAGCGCCCCACCGCCAGGAGCAGCGCGAAGACCAGCAGCCCCTTGGCCAGGGTCAGGGTCAGCAGGGCCAGGAGGTCGCCCCCGCCCCCGCTACCCAGCGCCGGGATAAGGATCAGGAACGGCACCACGGCCAGGTCCTGGAACAGCAGCACGGCGATGGACTGGCGGCCGTGGCGGGAATGGATCTCGGTCTGTTCCGCCAGCTGCTTGGTGACGATGGCGGTGGAGGACATGGCCAGTGCGCCGCCGGTCACGAAGGCCGCCTCCGGGGAGCGTCCCAGCAGCCAGGCGGCCACCCCCACCAGCAGGGTGGTGATGAGCACCTGGCTGCCGCCGAGCCCGAGGACGGTGCGGCGCATGGCCAGCAGGTGCGGCAGGGAGAACTCCAGGCCGATGGTGAACATCAGGAACACCACCCCGAACTCGGCCAGCAGGCGGGTGTCCTCGGTATCCGGGATCCAGCCGAATCCGTGCGGACCCACGGCCATGCCCACCGCCAGGTAGGCGAGGATCGGGGGCAGGTGCAGGCGGCGGAACAGGGCCACCACCAGCACCGCGCTGGCCAGCAGCACCAGCACTTCCAGGAGGATGCCGTAGGTCATGAGTCTGATTATGCCTCACCATGAAGGCACGAACATTCACCACGAAGGCACGAAGGGCACGAAGAACAGGCAACAGGAAGAGTTATCCGCAGATTACGCAGATGACGCAGATTTCCTTCATGCGGTCTAAAGCGCAGTACTCATTGTTCGGGAGGGGTGCTGCTTGAAGGACCGGGAAAAACCCCGGTCTTGGCTTCCGGTACCGAACCCGCAATCAGAACAAACAAATCTGCGTAATCTGCGTAATCTGCGGATAAACAGTCTTTGTCTCTGTTCGTGCCTTCGTGGTGGGATCCCTTCTGTAGACCGCGGTGGGTCTACTCCGAAGGCGCGAGCACCAGGCGCAGGCCGCTGAAGCCGTGGCGCTGCTGCGGCGCGGCGGGGTGGCGGAAGCTGGCCCGGCGCACGGCGGGCTGGGCATGGAGCGTCGCGCCCCGCAGCACCCCGGGTTCGCCCTCGAACAGGCGGAGCGAGGGGCTGCCTTCCGGGAACGGGCTGAAGCCGGCGTAGGGCTGCAGCGTGTTGGCGCACCACTCCCGCACCTGCCAGGGGTCGTCCAGGCTGCCCAGGCGGCAGGCCGCCTCCCACTGGTACTCGTGGGGCAGGCGGGCGCCGGCGAGTTCCGGCACGGCGTGGCCGGCCCAGGCCGCGAAGGCCTCGGCCTCGTGCCGGCATACCCCCTGGACCGGAGCCTCGGGGGCGAGCGCATAGGCGCCGTTGAGCCCGATGCCGAACCACTCGCCCCGGCCGTTGCGGCGCCAGCTGTCCGGCTGCTCCACACCGCTGCCCCGCAGCCACGCCAGGCCGGCCTCGCTCCACCAGCGGGGCTCGGCGTAGCCGTCCTCCTCCATGAACGCCAGGTACTCGGCGTTGGTGACCGGGCGGACGGCGATGCGGTAGGCGGTCAGCTCCACCGCCTGGGGCGGCAGCTCGAGGTCGAGGGCGCGGGGATTGTCGGTGCCGCCCACCCGATAGTGGCCCCGGGGAATCTCATGGGTGGCGGTCGCCGGGCGGGCCGGGCGCAGCGGCTCCGCCACCGGGAACTCGGTCGCCGGCTGTCGCAGCGCCCGCTGGGTCAGCACCATGAGCATCTCCTCGTAGATGAGGGCCAGGTGCTGCACGAGATAGTGGACCAGGTACTCCCGCTCCAGCAGGGGATGGTCCGGCAGCAGCCCGGGATTGGCCAGCCGCATCAGGGTGTCGTCGAACCAGGCCTGCGCCCAGACGAGCAGGTCGTCGCGCCCCGGCAGCTCGCTGCCGCGCCGGGCGACGGGCAGGGGGGCGGGGCCGTAAAGGGGTTCGAGCGGGCCCACCACGCCCTGCTCGCCCAGCACGCGATCGCGCAGCCAGTAGGCCTCCAGCCAGGCCGCGCGGCCCAGGTACCAGCCGAGGGGCGCGAGATCGGGGTGGAACTGCTCCCGGCAGTCCGGGTCGCTGACTCCCTCCACGAGGAGCGATATCAGGTTCTGGAGCTGGCTCAGCTGGCCGAGCGTGCTGGCGGAAATGGCGGGCATGGGATGAATGCTTCCTGGACTGATACGCTGTGCCTGGGGGTGTCGCGCAAAGCCTGTGGTACGGGCGGACCGGGAGCCTGCCGGGACCGGGTGGAACGGCGTCGCGGGGCGGTTCGCTTCCGGTCCATGGGACGGCCGCGGCGGCCGGTACGATGCTTTGCGTTTTCACAACAAACCGGGCAATGGTAGCCTATACGCCCCGCGATGGCACATGCCTTCCATGCCCGATACCGACTTCACAGTCCTCGACGAATTCAACTTCTATCCCACGCTGGCGGATGCCAGCGGGGCGAGCCTGGTGCTGTTCACCACCCCGGAGTGCGGCGCCTGCCGTGTCTATCGGCGCGCCCTGCACGAAACCCGGGCGCAGGGCGCCGGGTTCAGGGTGTTCGTGGTGGACGCCGGGAACAGCCTGGCGCTGACCCGTGAATACGAGGTATTCCACCTGCCGGCCCTGTTCCTGTTCCGCGACGGCCACTTCCATGCCCGCGTCGATGCCGCCCCCGTCCCCCGGGAGTTGTGCCGGGCCGTGGACGAACGGCTCGGGCACCCGGCCGAGGAGGCGCCCTGATGGAGCTGAGCGTCGACCCGGAAACCGGGCTGCTGGCCGCCGCCGGGTACCTTCCCTCGCCCAATTGCGACGCGCGCCCGCCCGATTCGAGCATCGACCTGGTGGTGGTGCACGGCATCAGTCTGCCGCCGGGGGAGTTCGGCGGCGGACATATCGCCGCGCTGTTCACCAACCGGCTCGACCCGGGGGCGCATCCCTACTTCGCGGAGATCGCCCACCTGCGCGTCTCGGCCCACCTGCTCATCCGCCGTGACGGCGAGCTGCTGCAGTTCGTGCCCTTTCACCAGCGGGCCTGGCATGCCGGCGTTTCCAGTTTCGAGGGGCGCAGCGCCTGCAACGACTTCTCCGTGGGGATCGAGCTGGAGGGCGTCGATGATCTCCCCTACGAGCCGGTGCAACTGGAACGGCTCGCCGCGGTCATCCGGGCGTTGAGCCGTGCCTATCCGGCGATCCGCCCCGATCGCGTGGTGGGGCACAGCGATGTGGCGCCCGGACGCAAGACCGATCCGGGGCCGGCCTTCGACTGGCGCCGGCTGCATGCCCTGCTGGAACCGCACCGGCCGGTCCTGGCCCGGGCGACGGACACCAACCCGACGGAATAAGGATTGATGACCACGACCATCGATTTCATCCGCCACGGCGAGCCCGTGGGCGGCAGCCGCTATCGCGGTGGCGGCGTGGACGACCCGCTGAGTGAGAATGGCTGGGCCCAGATGCGGGCGGCGGTCGGCAACCACCGCCCCTGGCAGGCCATCTACACCTCGCCGCTGGTTCGCTGCCGGGCCTTTGCCGAGGAACTGGCCGCCCGCCATGGCGTGCCGCTGCGGGTGGATGAGCGCCTGCGCGAGATCGGTTACGGTGAGTGGGAAGGCCGTTCCCATGCCGAGGTGCAGGCCGAGGATCCCGGGCTGCGCAAGCGCCTGTGGCTCGACCCGGTGGTGTTCATGCCCCCGGGCGCCGAGTCGCTCGAGTCCGCCCGGGCGCGGATGACGGGAACCTGGGAGGATATCCTCGACCAGCATCCCGGACAGCATGTGCTGGTGGTGGCCCATGCCGGGGTCATCCGCATGCTGCTCAGCCAGATGCTGGGGATGCCCCTGGAGCGGCTGTTCAGCTTCTCCGTCTCCTACGCGGCCCTCAGCCGGGTGGCCGTGGACGCCATCGACGGCGCGCGCCTGCAGCGCCTGCTGTTCCATGGCGCCAGCCGGCTGCCGGAATCCGCCCCGTGAAGCCGGTGATCCCCACTTCGGCGACGGCTCCCGCGGATCGCCCCGCCGCGGCGATCTGGTTCAGTGCGCCCGGCTGCGGTGTCTGCAGTGTCCTTCGGCCACGGGTCAAGTCGCTGTTCGAGCAGGAGTTTCCGCAGATCCTGTGGCAGGATGTGGATACTGCGGCGCAGCCGGAGGTAGCGGCACAACACCAGGTTTTCACCATTCCCACACTGCTGGTGTTCCTCGACGGGCGCGAATTTCTGCGCCGGGCGCGCAACTTCAGTCCGGCCGAGGTGCGGGACGCCCTCGCCCGACCCTACGGTCTGTTGTTTGGTGATGCGTGAGTGCGTCAGTGCGTGATGCGTGATGTGAGGCACCCGGCCGGGCGGGGCATCGTGCTCCGGCCTCCCGGCGTGCAGCCAGGATAGCCCTTGTCCCTGGTCTCTTGTCCCGCTATATCCTTATATTCTATTGCGCCGCAAAATGAGTTCCGGCGGACGGTTCGATACAATGGGAATCAAGTCATTAAGATTTCTTATTCGTACATAAGAACACTTGTTGTTTTGGTTTGCCGGTCCAACCAGCCGGTTCCGGGCCCATGCGCACCGATTCAGACCCCGTCCCCGGCACGGCCGGAGGAAGCGGGGCGTTCTGGTGCGGTTCTGATTGAGGATGAGTGCGTATGTCCGTAGTAGCGAACGATATCGACCCCGTCGAAACCTCGGAATGGGTTGAGGCGATGGAGGCCGTCCTTGAGCGCGAGGGGCCCGAGCGCGCCCACTACCTTCTTGAGCGCCTGGTGGACAAGGCGCGCCGCTCCGGGGCCTATCTGCCCTATACGGCCAATACCGCCTACCTGAACACCATTCCGGCCGCCCTGGAAGAGCACATTCCGGGGGATCCGGAGATGGAGCGGCGCATCCGCGCCATCATCCGCTGGAACGCCATGGCCATGGTGGTGCGCGCCAATCGCGAAAGCTCCGAGCTCGGGGGGCACATCGCCACCCACGCCTCGGCGGCCACCCTCTACGATGTGGGCTACAACTACTTCTTCCACGGGCCGGAGGCGGAGCAGGGCGCCGACCTGGTCTACATCCAGGGCCATGCATCGCCCGGGGTCTACGCCCGCGCCTTCCTCGAGGGGCGCATCAGCGAGGCGCAGCTGGATCGTTTCCGCCAGGAGGTGGAGCCGGGCGGTCTTTCCTCCTATCCCCACCCCTGGCTGATGCGGGATTTCTGGCAGTTCCCCACCGTGTCCATGGGGCTCGGTCCGCTGCAGGCCATCTACCAGGCCCGGTTCATGAAATACCTGCACAATCGCGGCCTGGCGGACACCAGCCAGCGCAAGGTATGGGCCTTCATGGGCGACGGCGAGATGGATGAGCCGGAGTCCCTGGGGGCCATCTCGCTGGCCGCCCGCGAGAAGCTCGACAACCTGGTGTTCGTGATCAACTGCAACCTGCAGCGGCTCGACGGCCCGGTGCGCGGCAACGGCAAGATCATCCAGGAGCTGGAGGCGGGCTTCCGCGGCGCCGGCTGGAATGTCATCAAGGTGATCTGGGGCCGCTACTGGGATCCGCTCATCGCCCGCGACACCCAGGGCATGCTGCTCCGGCGGATGGAAGAGGCGCTCGACGGCGACTACCAGAAGTACAAGAACCGCGGCGGCGCCTACACCCGCGAGAATTTCTTCGGCAAGTACCCCGAGCTCAAGGAGATGGTGGCCAACATGTCCGACCAGGACATCTGGCGCCTGAACCGCGGTGGCCACGATCCGCACAAGGTCTATGCCGCCTACGCCGCGGCGGTGAAGCACAACGGCCAGCCCACGGTGATCCTCGCCAAGACGGTCAAGGGCTACGGCATGGGCGCGGCGGGCGAGGCGGCCAACGTCACCCACTCCCAGAAGAAGATGGATTTCGCGGCGCTGAAGCAGTTCCGCGATCGCTTCAACATCCCCGTACCCGACGACCAGCTGGAGCAGGTGCCCTACTACTACCCGGGCGAGGACAGCCCCGAGATCCGCTACCTGCGGGATCGCCGGGAGCGGCTCGGCGGCTCCCTGCCGGTGCGCCTCAACCAGGCCCCGTCCCTCGAGACTCCCCCGCTGAAGGCGTTCCAGAGCCAGCTCGACGGCTCCGGCGAGCGGGAGATCTCCACCACCATGGCCTTCGTGCGCATCCTCACCCAGCTGTCCCGGGACAAGGGCATCGGCAAGAACCTGGTGCCCATCGTGCCCGACGAGGCGCGCACCTTCGGCATGGAGGGGCTGTTCCGCCAGCTCGGCATTTACTCCCACTCCGGCCAGCTCTACGAGCCGGAGGACAAGGACCAGCTGATGTGGTACCGGGAGGACAAGGCCGGACAGATCCTCGAGGAGGGCATCACCGAGGACGGCGCCATGGCCTCGTGGATGGCCGCCGCCACCGCCTACAGCAGCTACGGGATCAACATGGTCCCCTTCTACATCTTCTACTCCATGTTCGGGTTCCAGCGCGTCGGCGACCTGGCCTGGGCGGCGGGTGACATGCAGGCGCGCGGCTTCCTCATCGGCGGCACCGCCGGGCGCACCACCCTGGCGGGCGAGGGCCTGCAGCACCAGGACGGCCACAGCTTCCTGCAGGCGGCCACCATTCCCAACTGCGTGGCCTACGATCCCTGCTACGCCTACGAACTGGCGGTGATCATCCAGGACGGACTGCGGCGCATGTTCCGCGAGCAGGAGAACGTCTTCTACTACATCACCACCATGAACGAGAACTACGCCCAGCCGGCCATGCCGCAGGGCGTGGAGGAGGGCATCCTCAAGGGCATGTACCGGCTCCACGAGGCGCCTGCGCCGAAGGGACGCAAGAAGGCACCGCCGCGGGTGCAGCTGCTGGGTGCCGGCACCATCCTGCGCGAGGTGGAGGCGGCCGCCGAGCTGCTGGCCGCGGACTTCGGGGTGAGCGCCGACGTGTGGAGTGTCACCAGCTTCAACGAACTGCGCCGTGAAGGGCTGGACGTGGACCGCTGGAACCTGCTGCACCCCGGCGAAGCCCCGCGCACCTGCCACGTGACGCAGGCGCTCGGCGAGCGTCCCGGCCCGGTGGTGGCCGCCACCGACTACATCAAGGCCTACGCCGACCAGATCCGCGCCTGGGTCCCGGGCCGCTATGTCGTGCTCGGCACCGACGGCTTCGGCCGTTCCGATACCCGTGCCCATCTGCGCCGTTTCTTCGAGGTGGATCGCCACTACGTGGTGGTGGCGGCACTGCACGCCCTCGCGGGCGAGGGAACGATTCCCCCGGCGAAGGTGAAAGAGGCCATGGAGCGCTACGGCATCGACCCGGAGAAGCCCAATCCGGTCACCGTCTGACGGCCCCGGCTTCCGGTCACAGGCAATCGGCAGCGGGGCCGGCGGCGGCCGGCCCCACGCAGTGGAGGAATACCCTTGGGAACCCAGAAAGACGTCTTGATTCCCGACATCGGCGACTTCGCCGATGTGGATGTGATTGAAGTGGTGGTGGCCCCCGGCGACCGGGTGGATGTCGACGATCCGCTCCTCACCCTGGAGAGCGACAAGGCCTCCATGGACATCCCGGCGCCCTTCGCCGGCGTGGTGAAGGAGGTGAAGGTCAAGGTGGGCGACAAGGTCTCCGAGGGGGATGTCGCGTTCGTCATCGAGGCCGATACGGCAGGAGCACAGGTACCCGCCGTGGAGTCGGCGCAGGCGGCTGTCCCGGCTCCTGAGCCGAAGGCCGTGCCCGCCCCGGAGACCCGTGCCGCGCCTCCGCCTGCCCAGGCGGCAGCGGAATCCATGGCGGAGACGCCGGCATCGCCCTGGCAGCCGCCGCCAGTGCCCGCCTATCCCGCCATGAGCGAGGTGGCCACGGGGCAGGTTCACGCCAGCCCCTCGGTGCGTCGCTTCGCCCGTGAGCTGGGGGCGGATCTCGCCAAGGTGACCGGAACCGGGCCCAAGGGGCGCATCCTCAAGGAGGACGTCCAGGGTTTCGTCAAGTACGAGCTTTCCCGGCCCAAGGCCACCCCCGCCGGCGGCTCCGGGTTCAGCCTGCCGGAGATGCCGGAGGTGGACTTCAGCCGCTTCGGCGAAATCGAGACCCAGCCTCTTTCGCGCATCAGGAAGATCTCCGGTGCGAACCTGCAGCGCAACTGGATCACCGTTCCCCACGTGACCCAGCACGACGAGGCCGACATCACCGACATGGAGGCCTTCCGCAAGGCTCAGGGCGAGATCGCGGCCAGGGAGGGTGTGCGCCTGACCCCGCTGGTGTTCCTGATGAAGGCCTGCGTGGCGGCGCTGAAGGCCTACCCGGACGTGAACAGTTCGCTCGCGCCCGACGGCGAGAACCTGATCCTGAAAAAGTACTTCCATATCGGCGTGGCGGTGGACACCCCCAACGGCCTGGTGGTGCCGGTGATCCGGGACGTGGACCGGAAGGGGCTCATGGCGCTGGCCCGCGAGCTCGGCGACGTGAGTGCCAAGGCGCGCGAGGGCAAGCTCGGCCCGGCGGACATGCAGGGCGGCTGCTTCACCATCTCGAGCCTCGGCGGCATCGGGGGAACCCAGTTCACCCCCATCGTCAACGCCCCCGAAGTGGCCATCCTCGGCGTCTCCCGCGCCGAGATGAAGCCGATCTACGACGGCCAGGGCGGATTCGTGCCGCGGCTGATGCTCCCCCTGTCGCTCTCCTATGACCACCGGGTCATCGACGGCGCCGCCGCCGCCCGCTTCACCACCTACCTGCGCCGCTTGCTGGGGGACATCAGGACGTTGTTGCTGTGATGGGTGAATGCGTGAGTGCGTGATGGGTGATGGGTGATGGGTGATGGGTGATGGGTGATGGGTGATGGGTGATGGGTGATGAGTGATGAGTGATGAGTGATGGGGTGCTCTCATGGATGAGACGAGCAACGCATATGGACACAAACGACTTCTGGTGTGGAAGCAATCCATGGAGCTGGTGGTGGCAACCTATGCTGCGACACGCGCCTTTCCGGCAGTTGAGCGTCATGGATTGGCCTCACAGATGCAGCGTGCGGCAGTATCCATTCCGAGCAATATCGCAGAAGGATCTGCCAGGGGATCAAAGCGCGATTCGTTGAGGTTTTATGTCTTTGCCAGGGGAAGCATCGCCGAGCTTGACACCCAGTTCGAGATTGCCAGGAGGCTTGGGTACCTTGACGAAGTAAGGTTTCGCGAGCTGACCTTGAGGCTGGATCGGATTAGTCGCCTGCTGAACGGCTTGAGGAATGCCCATTCGGCGGGTTCTTGAGAGCCCATCACCCATCACCCATAACGCATCACAGCGATTTGAGTTTCCACGGCAGTCACGCCAACCCAATGACAGGAACAAAGCCGAATGAGCAAGACAGTCGAAATCCGCGTTCCCGACATCGGCAATTTCGAGAACGTGGATGTGATCGAGGTGCTGGTGGCGCCGGGGGACGCGGTCGAGGCCGAGACCTCGCTCATCACCCTGGAGAGTGACAAGGCCACCATGGATGTCCCGTCGCCGCAGGCCGGCGTGGTGCGGGAGCTGCATGTGGCGGTGGGCGACAAGGTCTCCACGGGCAGCCTCGTCCTGCTGCTGGAGACTGCGGCCAGTGGCGCGGCGGTTGCCCAAGCGCCCGCGGCGGCCCCCGAAAAGGCCCCGGCCGCCGCTCCCTCGCCGCAGGCGGCAACCACCGCCGAGGGGGACCTCCATGCCGAGGTGGTGGTGCTGGGTGCCGGCCCCGGCGGCTACACGGCCGCGTTCCGGGCCGCGGACCTGGGCCTGAAGACCGTGCTGGTGGAGCGCCACGCCCGCCTGGGCGGGGTGTGCCTCAACGTGGGCTGCATTCCCTCCAAGGCGCTGCTGCACGCGGCGAAGGTCATCGACGAGGCCGCCGAGATGGCGGAGCACGGCATCCGCTTCGGCGCGCCCGAGGTGGACCTGGACGCCCTGCGCGGCTGGAAGGAGGGCGTGGTGGACCGCCTCACCAAGGGTCTCGGCGGCCTGGCGAAGCAGCGCAAGGTGACGGTGGTGCAGGGGCGGGCCCGCTTCGCCGCCCCCAACCAGCTGCTGGTGGAGACCGCGGAGGGAGCCCGCCGGATCCTGTTCGACAAGGCCATCATCGCCGCCGGTTCGCGCCCGGTCCGGCTGCCGTTCCTGCCCGAGGATCCGCGCATCATCGACTCCACCGGGGTGCTGGCCCTGGCGGATGTGCCGGGGCGCATGCTGGTCATCGGCGGCGGCATCATCGGCCTGGAGATGGCGACCGTCTATCACGCCCTGGGCGCGGCGGTCTCGGTGGTGGAGCTGCAGGACAGCCTCATTCCGGGCTGCGACAAGGACCTGGTGACCCCGCTCACCCGGCGGGTGAAGAAGCGCTACGAGAACATCTGGCTGCAGACGAAGGTGACCGCCGTGGAGGCGCGCGAGGACGGCCTGCACGTGACCTTCGAGGGCGCCCAGGCGCCGGCGGAGCCGCAGCGCTTCGATCGTATCCTGGTGGCGGTGGGGCGCACCCCCAACGGCCGTGACATCGGCGCCGAGGCCGCCGGCGTGGCGGTGGACGAGCGCGGCTTCATCCCCGTGGACGCGCAGATGCGCACCAACGTGGCGCACATCCATGCCATCGGCGACATCGTCGGCAATCCCATGCTGGCCCACAAGGCGAGCCACGAGGGCAAGATTGCCGCCGAGGTATGCGCCGGCCTGAAGAGCCGTTTCGATGCCCAGGTGATCCCCTCGGTGGCCTACACCGACCCGGAAGTGGCCTGGGTGGGCGTCACCGAGACCGAGGCGAAGGCCGAGGGGCGCAAGGTGGGCAAGGGCGCCTTCCCCTGGGCCGCCAGCGGCCGCTCCCTGAGCCTGGGGCGCGACGAGGGCCTGACCAAGCTCATCTTCGACGAGGAGACCCACCGGGTCATCGGCATGGGCGTGGTGGGCCCCAATGCCGGCGAGCTCATCAGTGAGGGGGCGCTGGCCATCGAGATGGGGGCCGATGCCGCCGACATCGGGCTGACCATCCATCCCCACCCGACCCTGTCCGAGAGCGTCATGATGGCCGCCGAGGCCTTCGAGGGCACCCTCACCGACCTCTACCTGCCGAAGAAGAAGTGATTGTTGATAGACAGGATTTACAGGATTGACGGGATAGAGACCAAACGCCGTTTATCCGCAGATTACGCAGATTACGTAGATTACGCAGATTGAATCCGGAGCCGGGCCGTGTCGGGCAAGACGTGGCCATCCGATGTCTCACGGTATGAGCGCAATCGATGGCCGAAACGTCTTCAAACATCCTGTAAATCCTGTTAATCCTGTCTATTCCAGAATTTCATTCCCTGAAGGAGATGCCCGTGAGGAGAGTGCTGGCGGTTGCGTTGATGGCGCTGGGTCTGGCGGGGTGCGGAACGGTGCCCGAGCGGATGAACGTGGAGCCGCAGCCGGAGCTTTCGAGCGCGGAGATCGGGCGGGAGCAGCCGGTGGCGGTGACCGTGGTGGATCGGCGCGGCGAGACCCCGCTCGGCAGCTACGAGAGCGTCTACGGCAAGCGGGTCCGGATCGATCTCGAGAACGATCTCACCAGCTCGATCCGCGACCAGGTGGGCGAGGGGATCGCGGCGCTCGGCTTCATCCCCATGCATGGCGCCGGAGAGGAACTGCCCCGGGGGCTCACCGTGGAGATCCTGCACCTGGAGTACCAGGCCGCCCGCGGCTACGTCTCCGGGGAGATGACGGTGTGGGCCGAGCTGCGCGGCATCGCCCGCAACGGCGGGGAGACCTACCGGGTCCGCTACCGGATGCGGCAGCACAAGGAGGGACTGTTCAACCCCGGTTCGCCCGAGAGCCTGCGCCTCATCAACACTACCCTGACCACCGTGCTGGAAGAGCTGCTCAAGGACCCGAAGCTCATCACGGTCCTGGCGGCGGATTGAGCCCCGCCTTCTGCACCCACGCACTCACGCATCACGCATTCACGGTGATTGAGCGATGGGTGATGGGAGCATGAATCCCATCACCCATCACCCATCACCCATCACCCATCACCGTGTTGAGCCGGATCAAGGTGTTTGTGCGGCCGGCGGGGCAAACTACGCCATTGGTGTCCATCCGCAGGAGAGTCATTCCGATGCAGCGAATCAGCCTTCTGGTGTCCTTGTTCACGTCTCTTCTCATCGGCGGGAATGCCGTGGCCTCCACATCCGTGGACCAGGCCGAGCAGCTGTTCGAGCGCTATACGGCGCTGGAACAGGCCTATGATCCGGCCATCCTGGAGCTCTACGCCGATGATGCCATGGTGACCCGGGTCCAGCTGCTGCCCGACGGGACGCGCAAGGTGAATCAGCTGGAGGGACGCTGGTACAAGGACCTGGTGCGGCAGATGCTGCCCCGCGCGAAGGTCGAACCGGACACCATCAGCTACAGCCAGATGAGCTTCACCGGGCTGGAGGATGGCCGGGTGGAGGTGCGCGGCATGCGCCACTCGGCCCGCCAGGATCGCTATCAGCCCATCCAGATGGTCGTGGGTCCGACGGCCACCGGCGAGTGGCGGATTCTCGAGGAGCGGGTGGTGGTGGTCCGCGAGGAGTGAGTCTCAGCCGTCGCTGCTTTGCCCGGCGTCCCGGCGCCGGTTCTTCTTCCACAGGACGTCGGGTACGCCCGCCGCGGCGTTGAGCGCCCGGGACAGCACGAACAGCAGGTCCGAGAGGCGGTTGAGATAGGCGATCGCCTCCGGGTTGATGCCGGCCTCCGGCGCCAGCCCCGCCACCAGGCGCTCGGCGCGGCGGCAGACGGTGCGGGCCAGGTGGCAGGTGGCGGCGGCCGCGGTGCCGCCGGGCAGGATGAACTCCGCGAGCGGCGGCAGTTCGGCATTGAAGCGATCCAGCACCTGCTCCAGCCAGCCGACGTAGCGCGCGTCGATGGCCACGAACCCGGGCACGCTCAGCTCTCCCCCCAGATCGAACAGATCGTGCTGGATGTCGGTCAGGCAGTCGCGGACCGCCTCGGGCACTTCGCCCGCGAGCAGCACGCCGATGACGCTGTTGAGCTCGTCCACCGTGCCGTACGCTTCCACGCGCGGGTCATCCTTGCGTACCCGGCTGCCGTCGCCGAGGCCGGTGGTGCCCTTGTCGCCGGTGCGGGTGTAGATCTTGGATAGCCGGTAGCCCATGGGACACGCTCCTCCGGGTTGATGTGCCGCGGAGAGGGACTATCGCCCAGCGCTGCGCCGGGGGCAAGCCCAGCCTGTTTTTTTCACCACGAAGGCACGGAGGACACGGAGAAAAACAGATAAACCGCAGATTGACGTTGATTGGCGTTGATTTCTCAGGTGTTGAACGAGAACCAGTGTACTGCTTCACTCTTGGAGGAACAGGACGGCAACTGGTATGACACTGTGCCTGCCACATGGTGTGGCCTGCTGCCAACGCTGTCCACACCCCGCCGTCCCGGCACCTGCCATGCCCATCTTGTTGTTCCCAAATAAACGTAAATCAACGTCAATCTGCGGTTAATCCCAATCCTTTCGTTTTTCTCCGTGTCCTTCGTGCCTTCGTGGTGAACAGGTCTTTTGGCGCTGAAATGTTCGCCCTCACTGGTACGGAGGGGGTGCGCCGGGCGGCGGGGGATGCGATCATGGGCGACCTCGCAAGCGGTGGAGCAGCAGCGTGAAGGAACTGATCCTGGGTGGGGCCCGCTCGGGCAAGAGCACGCTGGCCGAGCGGCTGGCCCTGGAGAGCGGAATGGAGGTGACCTATCTCGCCACCGCCGCGCCCGCGGACGGGGAGATGGCCGAGCGGATCGCCCGCCACCGGGCCCGCCGGCCCGGTCACTGGACCCTGGTGGAGGAACCGGTGGCCCTTGCCGCCGCGCTGGCCCGGCACGCCGCCGGTGGGCGCTGCCTGCTGGTGGACTGCCTGACCCTGTGGCTGACCAACCTGCTGGCCCTGGAGGACGAGGCGCGGCTGGCCGCTGAGCGCGGGGCCCTGCTGGAGGTCCTGCCCGATCTCCCGGGACGGCTGATCCTGGTGAGCAACGAGGTGGGCCTGGGCATCGTTCCCGTGAACGGTCTGGCACGCCGGTTCCGCGACGAGGCGGGGTGGTTGCACCAGGCCCTGGCGGCACGCTGCGAACGGGTCGTCTTCACCGCCGCCGGCCTGCCGCTGGTGCTGAAGGGACCGCCCCTGGCGTGACGCCCGTGGCGGGCACCGGGGGGGCGCGGACCCGGCCCGACTTCCTGTTCCGTCAGCCGCAATCCCGTTGTGCGCACGGCGCATCCCGCGTTCTGGCAACGGGCAACTGATAACTGGTAACTGATAGCCCGCAAGGAGAATCCGTTGACACCGACCTGGCTGGAAGCCCCCGTACACCCCGTCGATGAAGCCGCCGCCGCCGCCGCGCAGGCCCGGCAGGCCCGGCTGACCAAGCCTCCGGGCTCCCTCGGCGAGCTGGAAGCGGTCGCGGTGCGCCTGGCGGCGCTGCAGGGGCGCGAGCGCCCGGCGGCGGAGCGGGTGCGGATGGTGGTCTTCGCCGCCGATCACGGCGTCGCCGCCTCGGGCGTGTCCGCCTTTCCCCAGGCGGTGACGGTGCAGATGGTGCGCAATTTCGCCGCCGGGGGCGCGGCCATCAGCGTGCTGGCGCGGGCGCTGGGGGCGGAGCTGGAGGTGGTGGACGTGGGCACCCTGGAGCCGCCGGGGGAACTCCCCGGGCTGGTGAGCGCCCGGGTCGGTCCCGGCACCGCCAACTTCCAGCACCAGGACGCCATGACCCCGGCCCAGCTCGGCGCCGCCCTGGAGGCCGGCCGGGCCGCGGTGGAGCGCGCCGCGGTGGCGGACTGCCAGCTGTTCATCGGGGGCGAGATGGGCATTGCCAACACCTCCGCCGCCGCGGCGGTGGCCTGCGCGCTGCTGGCGGAGGATCCTTCCGTCCTGGCCGGCCCCGGCACGGGGCTGGACACGGCGGGGGTGGGTCGGAAAGTGACTGTGCTGAGGGAGGCGCTGGCGCGCCACGGGGATCTCGCCGCCGCCCCCCTGGAGGCGCTGCGCTGCTTCGGCGGATTCGAGCTGGCCGCCCTGGCCGGCGCCTTCCTCGCCTGCGCCCAGCGCGGCATCCCGGTGCTGGTGGACGGCTTCATCGCCGGCGTGGCGGCCCTGGTGGTGCAGCGGCTGCGCCCGGAGACGACGCCCTGGCTGCTGTTCGGCCATGTCTCCGCCGAGCCCGGCCACCGGCGCGTGCTGGAGGCCCTGGGCGGGCGGCCGCTGCTTGACCTGGGCATGCGGCTGGGCGAGGGCACGGGAGCGGCGGTGGCCGTGCCGCTGCTGCGCCTCGCCTGCGCCCTGCACAGCGGCATGGCCACCTTTGCCGAGGCCGGGATCGCGGGGGGGTGACCATGGATCGGCAGGATGCGGAAACCACCCTGGATCTCATCCGCCACGGCGAGCCCGAGGGCGGGACCCGCCTGCGCGGCTGGCGGGACGATCCCCTGAGCGCCCGGGGCTGGGAGCAGATGTGGGGCACGGTGGGAGAAGCGAATTCCTGGGACGTCATCGTCACCTCGCCCCTATCGCGCTGCGCGGCCTTCGCCGCGGCCCTGGGGGAGCGGCACGGGCTGCCGGTGGAGATCGAGCCCCGGCTGCGCGAGGTGGGGTTCGGTGACTGGGAGGGACGCATACCCGGCGAGCTCTATGACGAGGATCCGGACGGGGTGATGGGCTTCTGGACCGATCCCGTCGGTCACCCGGCGCCCGGCGGCGAACCCATCGAGGCCTTTGGTGAGCGGGTACAGGCGGCCTGGTCCGAGCTGCTGGAGCGGCATGGGGAGCGGCACCTGCTGCTGGTGACCCACGGCGGCGTGATCCGGGTTCTGTTGGGCGGGGTGCTGGGTGCGCCGCTCTCCCACCTGTTCCGGCTCGAGGTGCCCTATGCCGGGCTCAGCCGGGTACGGGTCAGCGGCGGCCTGCCGCGGGTGGTGTTCCACGGCGGGCGCCCCTGATGGGACGGCTGCTGCTGGCGCTGCAGTTCCTGACCCGGCTGCCGGTCCGGGCACCCTGGCCGGGGAGCCCCGGCGAGCGGGCCGCCGCCGTGCCCTTCTACCCGCTGGTGGGGCTGTTGCTGGGCCTGCTGCTGGCCGCGCTCCACGGGACGCTCGGCGCCACCGATCCCGGTGTCCAGGCGGCACTCCTGCTGGCCGCCTGGGTGCTTCTCACCGGCGCCCTGCACCTGGACGGCCTGGCCGATACGGTGGACGCCTGGGTGGGCGGTCAGGGCGACCGGGCGCGCACCCTGGCCATCATGAAGGATTCCCGCACCGGTCCCATGGGCGCGACCGCGCTGGGGGTGGTGCTGCTGGCCAAGTTCGCTGCGCTGCAGGCGCTTCTCGGTGCCGGGAGCTGGGGCGCGGTGGTGCTGGCGCCGGTGGCGGGCCGGGCGCTGCTGGTGGCGGTGCTGTTGTGGCTGCCCTATGTGCGGCCCGGCGGGCTCGGCGCGGAGCTCGCCGGGCACCTGCCGCGGGAGACGGCCCGGGTGGCCGTGGGTGTGGCGGCCGCCGCGCTGCTATTGGCGGGGTTCGCCGGGCTGTGGATGCTGGTGGCGGCCACGGCGGTGTTCCTGGGCGCGCGCGCCGCGCTCCTGAGCCGTCTCGGCGGCACCACCGGTGATACGGCCGGGGCCCTGTGCGAAATCGGCGAGGCGGCGGTCCTGCTGGCCGCCGCGATGGCGCTGTGATCCCGGCGCCGCTGGCGGCGGCGGGGGTCTGTGCCGCCGCCGTGCTGCTGGACCGGTTCCTGGGCGAGCCGCGGCGCGGGCACCCGCTGGTGGGGTTCGGGCGCCTGGCGGCGGCCATCGAGCGGCGGTTCAATCCCGCCGACTGCCGCGATTCGCCCCGCGCCCGGACTGCAGGACTGGCGGCGGTTTTCCTGCTGGTGGCGCCCTTCACCCTGCTGGCGGGGCTCGCCGCGCGGGGTGCGGCGGCACCGCTGGTCGAGGCGCTGCTGCTCTACCTCGCCATCGGCGCCCGCAGCCTGGCCGAGCATGCCCGGGCCGTCGCCACGCCGCTGGCCGCCGGCGACCTGCCCGCCGCCCGCGCCCGGGTGGCCTGGCTGGTGAGCCGGGAGACAGAGGGTCTGGAGGAAGGGGAGGTGGCCGCGGCGGCCACGGAGTCGGTGCTGGAGAACGGCGCCGACGCGGTCTTCGCCCCCCTGTTCTGGTACCTGCTGGCCGGCGCCCCGGGGGTGGTGCTGCACCGGCTCGTCAACACCCTGGACGCCATGTGGGGCTACCGCACCGGGCGCTACCGCCGCTTCGGCTGGGCCGCGGCGCGGCTGGACGACGGCCTCGGCTGGCTGCCGGCCCGCGCCACGGCCCTGACCTACACCGTGCTCGGGCATACCCGCACCGCGCTGGCCTGCTGGCGCTGGCAGGCGCCGGCCTGGGAGAGCCCCAACGCCGGGCCGGTGATGGCCGCCGGGGCCGGTGCGCTGCGGGTGCGTCTCGGCGGTGCGGCCAGCTACCACGGCGAGCGCCGCGTGCGGCCGCGGCTCGGGGCTGGGGAGCCGCCGCGGGCGGCGGACATCGGCCGGGCCCTGGCGCTGGTGCGGCACGGGATATGGCTGTGGCTGGCCGTGATCCTCGCTGTGGCGTTGGCCGGGGGAGCGGCCGGTGCTTGAGCACGGCGGCCGGGTACGGGCCGCGGCACGCCGCCACGGGATTCCGGCGCGGGAGTGGCTCGATCTCTCCACCGGCATCAACCCGTGGGGCTACCCGGTGCCGCCGCCACCGGCGGAGGCGTGGGGCCGGCTGCCGGAGGAGGATGATCTCGAGGCGGTGGCGGCGTCCTGCTACGGCGGCGGCCCGCTGCTGGCGGTGCCCGGCACCCAGGCGGCCATCCAGCTGTTGCCGCGGCTGCGCCAACCCGGGCGGGTGGCGGTGCTGGCACCGGGCTATGCCGAACATGCCCGGGCCTGGGCCGGGGCGGGCCACCGGGTGGAGCCGGTGGCCGTCGGCGGGATCGAGGCGGCGTGCGCGCACGTCGAAGTGGCGGTCCTCTGCCGCCCCAACAACCCGGACGGGTTCCTGGCCGGGCGCGAGGCGCTGCTGGCGTGGGCCGGACGCCTGGCGCACCACGGCGGCTGGCTGGTGGTGGACGAGGCGTTCATGGATCTCCAGCCCGGGGAGAGCCTGATCCCGATGGGACCCCGGCCGGGGCTGGTGGTGCTGCGCTCGCCGGGCAAGTTCTTCGGCCTGGCCGGGGCGCGGCTCGGCTTCGTCCACGCCGAAGCGGAACTGCTGGCCCGGCTCGCCGAGAGCCTGGGGCCCTGGGCGGTGAGCGGCCCGGCCCGCTGGGCCGGGCGCCACGCACTCGCCGATGCCGCCTGGCAGGAGCGGATGCGGGCCCGCCTGTCCGCCGCCGGTGCGCGGCTGGCGGCCCTGCTCGCGCGCCACGGCCTGGCGCCGGAGGGCGGCACGCCCCTGTTCCAGTGGCTGCGCCATCCCGAGGCCGCGGCCATCGCCGAGGCGCTCGCCCGCCGCGCCATCCTCGTGCGCCACTTCCCCGACCACCACGGCCTGCGCTTCGGCCTGCCCGGCGACGAACCCGGCTGGCAACGCCTCGAAGCGGCCCTGGGTGATGTAACCTGATGAATGGAAGAATATTTTATTATCCGCAGATTACGCAGATTACGCAGATTGAGCGAGTATTGCGTGGAGTCCTTTATGGATCTTGCGGCTTCTCCTTTCATGCAGGCCCCGAAAGGCTGGCTTGGGAGCCGCAAACAGAGCACCTGAATAAAAATCTGCGTAATCTGCGTAATCTGCGGACAAAACTTCTTTTCGTCTTTTATCCTGTCTAATCAGTTCTTCTGTACGGCATCCCGGTGAGGGCGAACAGGCGGTCGAGATCGAGGTGGGCCTCGGCGGTGTCGGCGAGGCGCTCGATGGCGGCTTCGCGCAGGGCGCGGTAGTCGGTCTCTTGCGGCGCATCGAGGCCGGCCCAGCGGAGCAGGGCGGCGCCGGCGGCGGGTTCCTCGAACAGGCCGTGGAGATAGGTGCCGAGGATCTGCCCGTCGGAGGAGAGGGCGCCGTCCGTGCCGCCGCCGTCGAGATGGACGGCCGGTCGCCCCAGCGCCTCCCCGCGGGTCACGCCCTGGTGGATCTCGTAGCCGCTCACCGGCGGGGCGCCCGGCAGGGCGAGCCGGCCGCGCACCCGGGCCAGGCGCTTTTCCGCCGCCAGGGTGGTCTGCAGGGCCAGCAGGCCTAGTCCCGGCTGGCTGCCGGGCTCGCCCTCCAGCCCCTGGGGGTCGTGCAGGACGGCGCCCAGCATCTGGAAGCCGCCGCAGATGCCGATGAGCCGGCCGCCGTAGCGCAGGTGGCGCTGCAGGGCGCGCTCCCAGCCCTGGGCCCGGAGCCAGCGGAGATCGGCCTGCACGCTCTTGGAGCCGGGGAGGACGACCAGGTCCGCCGGCGGTGGCGTCCGGCCCGGTCCCACCCATTCGAGCCGGACCCGGGGGTGCAGCCGCAGGGGATCGAGATCGGTGTGGTTGCTGATGCGCGGCAGCGCCGGCACCGCCACCCGCAGGGCGTCCGCCGCCGCATCCGTGGCGGCCGGGCGGGCCAGGCTGTCCTCCGCCTCCAGGTGCAGCCCCTGCAGGTAGGGCAGGACGCCGAACACCGGTTTTCCGGTCTCCGCCTCCAGCCACCGGAGGCCCGGTTCCAGCAGGGCGGGATCGCCGCGGAAGCGGTTGATGACGAAACCGGCGATGCGCGCCCGTTCGCTCGCCGAGAGCAGCTGCAGGGTGCCGACGATCTGGGCGAAGACGCCGCCGCGGTCGATGTCCGCCACCAGCACCACCGGGCAGTCCACCGCCTCGGCGAAGCCCATGTTGGCGATGTCGCCCCGGCGCAGGTTGACCTCCGCCGGGCTGCCCGCGCCCTCTGCCACCAGCGCCTCGAACCCGGCGCCGAGACGGGCGTGGGATTCCAGCACCGCGCTGCGGGCAAGGCGCTTGTAGTCGTGGTAGGCGGCGGCCTCGAGGTTGGCATGAACCGCCCGGCCGTGGATGATCACCTGGCAGCCGCGCTCGGTGTTGGGTTTCAGCAGCACCGGGTTCATGTCCGTCAGCGGCGCCAGGCCCGCGGCCTGGGCCTGCACCGCCTGGGCCCGGCCGATTTCGCCGCCGTCGGCGGTCACCGCGCTGTTGAGCGCCATGTTCTGGGGTTTGAACGGACAGACCCGCACGCCGCGGCGGGCCAGCACCCGGCACAGCGCCGTCACCAGCAGGCTCTTGCCGGCGTCGGAACTGGTGCCCTGGACCATCAAGGTAGGAGTTTTCATCGATGTCTGAACTCTGGCGCCTGCTGGCGCTGCTGCTGATCCTGTGGTTGCAGTCGGCCGCCGCCGCCGCGGCGGTGGCGGTGGTCGACGACAGCGGTGCGCGGGTGGCATTGCCGGAGCCGGCGCGGCGCATCGTCAGCCTCGCCCCCCATGCCACCGAACTCCTGTTCGCCGCCGGCGCCGGAGGGCGGGTGGTGGGCGTGGTGAGCCACAGCGACTACCCCGCCGCGGCCCGCGCCCTTCCGCAGGTGGGCGGCTACGAGCGCCTCGACCTGGAGGCGATTCTCGGCCTCGCGCCGGACCTCGTGGTGGCCTGGGAGAGCGGCAATCCCGGCGCGGAAGTGGAGCGGCTGCGCGCCCTCGGGATCCCCGTCTACGTGACCGAGCTGCGCCGGCTTGAGGACATTCCCGCCACGCTGGAGCGGATCGGCATCCTCGCCGGCACCCCCGGCGAGGCCGGCGCCGCGGCCGCGGCGTTCCGTGACGGCGTGGAGGCGCTCCGCCGCCGCTATGCCGGCCGCTCGCCGGTGCGGGTGTTCTACCAGATCTGGGACAGCCCGCTGATGACCGTGGGTGGAGATCACCTCATCTCCTCGGTCATCGCACTGTGCGGCGGCCGCAACATCTTCGCCGACCAGGCGGCGCTGGCGCCAGCGGTGGACGTGGAGTCGGTGCTGGTGCGCGATCCGGAGGCCATCGTGGCCAGCGGGATGGCCGCGGAGCGCCCGGAGTGGCTCGATGGCTGGCGGCGCTGGCCGGGGCTCGGCGCGGTGCGCGAAGAGGCGCTGTTCCTCATCCATCCCGATCTCATCCAGCGCCCCACGCCGCGCATCCTGGAGGGTGCCGAACAGCTGTGCGCGGACCTCGACCGGGTGCGTGCCCGCCGTGGCGAGTGATGCAATGAACTCTCAGCCGTAGGATGGGCAAGGCGCAGCGTGCCCATCTCCCATGCGGAACGGGTGATGGGCACGTCGCTACGCTCCTTCGCCCATCCTGCGACTTGGCGGTGAATCCCCTCGCGGCGGTGTGTCTCACCCCTCCGAGAGGCGGTAGATGACCGGGAGGGTGAGATCCAGGGGCGTGCCGGGACGCCGGCCATCCGCCAGTGCCACCGCCGCCACCCGCAGCAGGGCGTCGCGGGCGGCGCTGTCGAGCAGGCCGAAGCCGGAGCTGTTCGCCACCTTCACATTCCCGATGCGCCCGTCGGCGTCCACCCGGAATGCCAGCACCACCTCTCCCTCCCAGCCGCGGCGGCGCGCCAGCACCGGGTAGCGGAATTCGCCGGCCAGGCGCAGGCGGATGATCCGGCGCACCTCGGCGGCGAGACCGGGCGCCGGTCCGGGGCCGGCCGGGCCGGCGGCGGTGGAAAGGATCGGCGCCGGTGCCGTTGGGGCGCCGGGCGTGGCCTCTGCCGCCCGGGTCCCGGCCGGCGGGGGAGGCGCCTGCTGTCCGGCGGTGCGCGTCGATGCCGCTGACCGGGGGCGGGCGGGAGCCGTGGTGCTGCGGGCGGCTCCGGTTTCGGGGCGCGTTTCCGGTATCCGGGCGGTCCTTGGTTCCGGCATCCGTGGCGGCGTCTCCACACGGGAGGAGGGAGCGGGTCGGGGTGGTTCCGGAGTGGATATCCGTGGGGCCGGTTCCGGTTTCGCCACTACCGGCGTCGTGGCTGGTCGCGGCGCCGGACGGGTGAGCTCCACCCTGAGCACGGGGGTGGCGCTGCTTCCGGGAAGCGGTGCCGGCCCGTCGGGCAGCAGGGCGAGGACGGCGGCATGGAGCGCCAGGGACACGCCCACCGCCAGCGCCACGCCGGGGCGAGGCGCTGCGTCGAAGTGGGCGGATCCCATGGCGAAGGCCATCACTTGGTCCGGTAGGCCACGGAGAGGAACAACTCGCGCCCCGCCGTGTTGTAGTTGGCCGCGCTCTCGTAGCCCTGGTCGAACAGGTTCTTCACCTGGCCGCTGAGCCGCCAGTGCCGGGCCAGGGCGTAGTCCGCATGCAGGTCCACGCGCCCATAGCCGGCGATGCGCCGGGTGTTGGCCCGATCGTCCCAGCGGCCGGACTGGGCGATGAAGCTTCCCCCCAGGCGCCAGCGGGCCAGGTCGCGGTCCAGATCCAGGCGCAGGGTGCGCGGGGCGCGGCGCGGCAGTTCGTTGCCGGTGTCGGAATCCTCCGCGTCGAGGAGGGTCAACGCGGCCGCGGCATTCCAGTCTCCGAGGCGGGTGCGGGCGGTGGCTTCCAGGCCGTCGATGCGGGCGCGGCGCAGGTTGGACGGCTGCCAGATGTCGTTGAGCCAGTCCGTGTCGTCACAGTTCACCGCGCAGGCCCAGTCGATGAGGTTGTCCACCTCCGTGCGGTAGGCGCGCAGGCTCCAGGCGACGGCGCCGCTGCCGTGTGACAGGCCCAGTTCCCAGGTGGCCGACTCCTCCGGATCCAGGTCGGGGTTGCCGGAATAGGGGTAGTAGAGATCGTTGAAGGTGGGAGCGCGGAAGGCGGTGCCGTAGCCGGCGGTGGCGCGCAGCCCCCAGGGCAGGTCGAGACCGGCATCGAGGCTGCCGGTGGTGTGGCCGCCGAAGCCGTCGTAGCGGTCGTGGCGCAGGCCCAGCACGAAATCGTAACCCTCGCCCAGGTACTGGTACTCCACGAAGCCGGCGCGGTCGTCGCGGCGGTCCTCGGCGTAGTCGGTGCTGCCCTCCACGGCATCGCGCAGGAAGTCGAGCCCCAGGGTGAGCAGCGCACGCTCGGACAGTGTCAGGTCGTTCTGCCAGCCGAGCTGGGTGCGACGGGTCTCGTAACGGTCGCGGAAGGCGCCATCGAGATACTCCTTCGATTCGTCGCGGCTCTGGCCGGCGCTGAGCGACACCCGCCAGCGGTCCAGCGGGCTGAAGGCGAATTTCCCCCCGAGGCTCTGCTCAACGAAGTCGTTCTCGTTGGTCCAGCTGCCGTCGTAGTCGTTCTTTCCCCCGGCGCGCAGAAGGTGGGCCTCCACCTCGGCCCCGCCACTGAACCGGTGGCTGATGCGGGCGGAGAGGGAAGTGTTGCGATAGCCGTCGCGGTCCGGCTCCGCGCCTTTCAGGGCATCGAAACCCTCGGTCCGTTCGTGGGCGGCGGCAAGGCTCCAGCGGGTCCCGTCCGCTCCTCCCGAGATCCCGGCGCTGAGGTTGCGGGTGTCGTGACTGCCGGCCCCGGCCCGGGCCTCGGCCCGGAAGCCCTCGCTCCCGCGGCGGGTGAAGATCTGGACCACTCCGCCGATGGCGTCGGAGCCGTAGAGATGGGAGCGCGGACCGCGCACCACCTCGATGCGCTCGATCTGGTCCACCGGGATGAACTGCCAGGCCACCTGTCCGAGGGTGGCAGAACCCATGCGTACCCCGTCCACCAGCAGCAGTACATGGCCGGACTCGGTGCCGCGCAGGTAGAGGCTGGCGGTCTTGCCGGCGCCGCCAGCCACCGTGAAGTCGACTCCCGGCAGGCCGGAGAGCAGCTGCGGTAGATCCCGTGGCTGGCGCCGTTCGATCTCCTCGCGGGTGATGACGGTTACCGCGGCGAGGGTGTCGTCGGCGGTCTGGGCGGTGCGGGTGGCGGTGACGACCACGGCGTCCAGTGGTTGGGATTCGTTGGCGATCGCCGGCAGGCTCGCCAGCAGCAGGGCTCCGGCGAGGGGCCGGCTGAGGGGAAGAGGCATGATTCGCTCCAGTCAGTGCGCGCACCCGCGCAACTTGGTCGTTGCGGTGCGGCGGAGGAGCGACGGGATGGATGCTGCGGTCCCGCGACGGTCCGCCCCCCGCGGCACCAGCCAGGTTCACCTCCAGGCCGGTCTCCGGGCTGATGAGTGGCGGACTCCTGGAGTCCGCCCGGGCGGGCGCCTTCCCGTGCCGCGGCACAGTGGCATGATGCCCGCCCTCCACTCAAACACCGTTGCGGGGGCAGCGCTGGATTGACCGCCGGGGCGGGGTACCAGCTTCCCGTTTCATTCCTCGGACGAGCGTCCTCGGAACACCTGGTAGGAAGGGGTGAATTCTCGGCCCCGGCGGCGCCGGCGTCAAGCCGCACTTTCCGGTCACACGGGATTGTGTTCACCACGAAGGCACGAAGGACACGAAGAAGACACAAAAGGCAGTTAACCGCAGATTACGCTGATTAACACAGATTGTTTGTGCCCGGATGATGGTTGCGTGAATACTCCATGAGTGCCAGTTTCCAGCCGACGGCACTTTCGATCGTTAACACCGCAATCAGGATCGTCAGCGTGCAATCCGGTGGTGGACGGAAAAAATCAACGTAAATCAGCGAAATCTGCGGTCAAGTCTTTTCGTCCTTGTTCTCTTCGTGTCCTTCGTGCCTTCGTGGTGAATCCCATGTGGCGTACCCGGTTGCCATATTAGGTAAATCTAATATACTATCCTGGCCTAAAGCCCAAGTGACGGAGTAGGATATGTTTGGCCTGAACATCAAGGAGATCGACGCCCCCGAACTGGCGCAACGCCTCGAGAATGATCACGATCATGTCTGCGTGGTGGATGTGCGCGAGCCGGTCGAGGTCTCCGCCGGCACCATTCCCGGTGCCGTGCATATTCCCATGCGCTCCATTCCCTGGCATGCCGGGGAACTCGAGCGGGACAAGGACCTGGTCATCATCTGCCGCAGTGGCGCGCGCTCGGCGCAGGTGTGCGCTTTCCTGCAGCAGCAGGGTTTCGACAACGTCTACAATCTGCGCGGCGGCCTCATCGCCTGGGCCCGCGCCGGCCTCCCGGCAGCCCTGCCCAGGACGGCCTGACCCCTTCCCCGGGGCAGAGCCGTCACCGGGCCCCCACCGCGCCGCTTTCCCGCACTACACTAAACTCAACCTGGGCCGCCCCTGACGCGGGAGGAGCGATGGTTGAACGCCCGGAACTGAAGGTCACCGTCTTCTCCGACTACATCTGCCCCTTCTGCTATGTGGGACATGCGCGCCTGATGCGGCTCGGCGAGGAGTGGAACCTGCGGGTGAACTGGTGCTTCATCGAGTTGCACCCGGAGACGCCCGTCGCCGGACAGCCGGTGGCCGCCCTGGGCTATCCCGATGCCCAGTGGAACAGGATGCAAGAGAACCTCAAGCGGATGGCTGACGAGGACGGCCTGCCGTTCAGCGATCCCGGTTTCACCACCAACTCCCGGCGCGCCCTGTTGCTGGCCGAGGCGGCCAAGTCGCTGGGCCGGGAGCGCTTCTACCGCCTGCACGAGGCTCTCTACCACGCCTGCTTCGTTGCCGGCCGCAATATCGGCGACCCGGAAGTCCTGCGCGGGATCGCCGCGTCCGTCGGGGTGCCTGAGTCCCTGGTCGAGGCAGCCTGGCGCGAGCCCCGCTACCCGGAACACCTCAGCCACTACCGTGAACTGGCTGCCCGGGTCGCCCTCAGCGGTGTCCCCACCTACCTTTTCGGGCCACGCAGGATTACCGGCGCCGTGCCAGTGGCGCGGCTGCGCGAAGCCGCGCGCGCACTCGCCGATACCGCCTGATTCCCGCGCGGCGATTCACTTCCTGCCGCCATTGCGGTCCTTTGCCGGCGGTGCGGTTTGTGCGCCGCAGTATCGGCTATTGATCGCCCCCTCCATGGATGTTGCTTGATCCAGATCAATCCTGAAATGAGAACTTCATCACAAAAACGTTGACCCTGCCGGGCCGGGATGATTAGTATCCGGGGCGTGGGGTTGTCGGCGTGCACCCCGATTCGACTCCACCAACTCAACGGAAAACTCAACGCAAGGAGGTGAACATGCTGGGTCTTGGTGATTTGCTCGGTGGTCTGCTTGATACGGTTCTGGGTCTGCTCGGCCCGGTCCTTGGGCTGGTTCAGGGTCTCCTGGGCAGCCTGCTTGGCGGTCTGCTCGGCTAAGTCCGGACAACCGCAGCTCAACTGCGCATCAGCGCAACATTAAAAACCATTGGATAGGGAGTGGCAAAATCATGATTAGCGCTAGCCTGAACCTCGAAGCAATCCTCGGTTCCGTCATCTCCACCGTGACCGGCCTGGTCGGACACGTGCTGGACCTCGTCGGCGGCCTGCTCGGCTCCGTGATGACCCTGGTGTAAGGGCTGCTTCGTGCCTTTGGCGCCGATCCTCCCTCCCCGGGGGATCGGCGCCATCTCGAAGGATGGCCGGGATCGACCTGGCACAGGGACGGGCATCTCAGTCATCCCCCTCCATCCCGAGTTTCCGCAGCAACGACCGAATTTCCTCACGGGTGCGGATGGCGACCCGCAGGTCGAGGACAGGCCGGGTTCATCTCTCCGGAGTCGCCCTCGAGCATGGCGCCGGCGCGCTGCCGCACCTCGATGAACCTTACCGGTCCGCTTCAGGGCCCATGATGCCGAGGGTAGCCGCGCTTGTTGACGTTCCGGGAATTCTGCACCGCCGGTGATTCATCGAATGCCCTGTCCGTTGGAGGCACAAAGCGGTTCGCAGTCGCTTGCCTCCTGCTCGTGCCGTTTCTGCTGGCGACCGCCGCGGCCGCAGCCGGGGAGAAGCCCACGGCGCTGCGTCTCGAGCAGCTCATCGAGATGGCCCTGGCGGAAAACCCGCAGATGGGGGTGGCCCGGGGTGCGTTGAAGGCGGCGGATGCCCGCCTTGGACAGCAGCAGGCGGGTTACTACCCGAAGATCGCCGTCGAGGGCCGGATCGAGCAGGTCACCCTGAACGCCGCGACTCCGCGCGAATCCCGCTCCTACCTTGATTTCTCCTCCATCGACCCCAGCCTGGGCCGGGTCTACGTGGCGAATCCCGACGAGGACATGACCGGCTACACCCGCACCAGCGCGGCGGTCAGCGCCGAGTACATGCTGGTGGATTTCGGCCGCCGCAACGGGGGGGTGCGTTCCGCCGAGGAGCGTCTCGGCGCCGCCCGCGCCGCGCTGTCGGGCACCGAGAACGAAACGGTCCTGAACGTGGTCTCCGCCTACTTCAATATCCTCAAGGCGGAGGAACTGGTGGGGGTCGAACGGGAAAGCCGCTCGCGCAAGCGCGAGGCGGTGAAGCTTGCCCGCACCCTGCATGAAGCGGGGCGTGGCACGGTAGGGGACGTGGCCCGGGCCGAGGCCGATCTGGGCCAGGCGGAGGTGGAGCTGACCCGGGCCGAGAACGAGCTGCAGCTCTCGCGCCTGGCCCTGCGGCGGGCCGTGGGGGTGGCGCCCGGCGGGCCGCCGCTGGAGTTGTCGCGCAAGAGCCGCCTGGCCGATCCGGGGCGGCTGGTATCGGAGCTGGACGCCCTGGTGGAGCGGGCCATCGGCCGCCGGCCGGAGGTGGAGGCCCAGCAGCGCACCATCGCCGCCACCCAGGCCGCGGTGCAGAAGGAGCGGGCGGAGTACCGGCCCTCGGTCAACCTGTTCGCCAACTACAGCGTCCAGCGCTACGAGGACCAGGATGCCGCCGCCAATTACGGCCTCGGCGTACAGGTGCGCTGGTCGCTTTTCGACGGCGGGCTGCGCAGCAACCGCGTGGGCGAAACGCGGGCCCAGCTCATCCAGGAGCAGGAGCGTCTGCGCGACCTCCAGCTGGGCGTGGCCACCGACGTGCGCGATGCCCAGCAGCGCTACCGCGAGGCCAGTGAGCGTCTGCGCCTCACCGGCAAGGTGCTGACCGCCAGCGAACTCGATCTCAAGCTCGCCCGCAAGGGCTACAAGGAGGGCATCCGCACCTTCTACGACCTTTCCGTGGCGGAATCGAACTACCGCAATGCCATGGCCCAGCGGGTGGTCGCGCAGTACGACCTGCAGGGAGCCATCGCCCGCCTGTACTGGTCGCTCGGTTCCATGGACAGCCTCTACGGCGAGGATGCCGGGAGCGTGGCGCCGTGACGGCAGCCGGCTTCGGCAAGCAGCAGCTGCAACGGTTCGCGGTGTGGTTCCGCGGCCTCTCCTTCGCCGGCCGGGCGGGAACCAGTTTCGGGGTGCTGTTCGCCCTGCTGGTCATCATTTCCGGCCTTGACGGCGACAGGGGGCCGGGACCGGGCCTGGAGAGCGCGGCCGTGGAGCCGGGAAGCATCCATCTGGAAGTGCGCGCCACCGGACATCTGCGGGCCCGCGGACAGCTGCCCGTGTTCGCCCAGGTGAGCGGGATCATCCGCGAGGTGCCGGTTGGCTCCTCGGGCCGGGTCAAGAGCGGCGAGGTGCTGGCCGTGGTGGATGACCAGGACTACCGGCTGGCATTGCAGGAGGCCGAGTCCCAGCGGGTCGCCGCCCAGTCCGAGACGGCCGGGGTACGGGCGCGCCTGGTCCAAACCCAGCAGGAGCATGACCGGGCGGAGCGCCTCTATCGCGAGGATCTCATTCCCCGCCAGGAGCTGGAGAAGGCCGCCGCCGCCCGCCAGGAGCTGGAGGCGCAGCTGGAAATGGCCGAAGCCCGGGTGCAGCAGGCCATGCTGCGGGAGCAGCAGGCGCGGGAGAACCTGGAGCGCTGCATGGTGCGCAGTCCCATCGAGGGGGTGCTTCTCAGCGTCGGCGCGGAGCCCGGCGAGCCGGTGGCGGGCGTGGGCGGCAAGCCCCTGTTCCAGCTGGCGCCGAGCCTCGACGCGATCGAGATCCGCGTGGCGGTCACCGAGTCCGACATCGGCAAGGTGCAGATTGGGCAGCCGGTCCGGTTCAGCGTCGAGGCCTACGGCGGGGAGGAGTTCAGCGGCGAGGTATCGGCCATCCGCCGCGGCGGCGAGGATCGCGGCGGGGTGACCTATTACGAGGTGCTGGTGAGTACGGGCAATCCGGGGCACCGGCTCCTGCCGGGGATGACCGCCCAGGTCCGTGTCGATGCCGGGACCCGGGAAGTGGCGCGGCTGATTCCGCTGCGCGCCCTGCTCTACAACCCCGAGGCGGAGGTGCTGGAGCGCTGGCAGAGCGAGGTGGACCGTATCCGGCAGGCGGGTGACACCCTGGTCTGGGTGGATGGCGAGAGTGGTGTTCGCCCGGTCGGTGTGCAGCTGGGGGTTCAGGATCGCGAGCACGTGGAGGTGGTGGGCGAATGGTCGGATCCCGAAAGTCAGGTCGTGTATCGCCAATGAGCCGGGCCCGTGGCCCGGTTGCAGCGCTGGAGCTGTGTCAGGTGGCGAAGCGCTTCCGCGTGGGCGATCAGCTGATCGAACCGCTGCGCGGGGTGGATCTGGCCATTCATGACCGTGACTACGTCTCCATCATCGGACCCTCGGGCTCCGGAAAGTCGACCCTGCTGCATATCCTCGGCTGTCTCGATCAGCCCGATTCCGGGCAAGTGCTGATCGGGGGCGATGACGTGAGCCGGCTCGACGATGCCGCCCTGTCCGCCTTCCGCAGCCGCACCCTGGGGTTCGTGTTCCAGAAATTTCACCTGCTGGACCGGATGAGCGCCCTGCGCAACGTGGAACTGCCCCTGGACTACAACCCGGCACTGGACCGCGCCGCGCGCCGGGAGCGGGCCCTGGCCTGCCTGGCGCAGGTGGGGCTCGCCGATCGTGCCGAGCACCGCCCCCTGCAGCTCTCCGGCGGCCAGCAGCAGCGGGTGGCCATCGCCCGGGCGCTGGTGAACGAGCCCCGCATCCTCCTGCTCGACGAGCCGACCGGGAACCTGGACCCCGCCACCGGCGCCGAACTGATGGAGTTCATCGACCAGTTGCGCCGGGAGGCCGGGGTGGCCGTGGTGCTGGTGACCCACGACATGGAGATGGCGCGGCGGGCCGAGCGCGGCTTCCGGCTGGTGGAGGGGCGCCTGGAGCCGGTGGCGGAGACGGTCCATGCGCTGCCGGCGGGGAGGCTGGCGCTATGACCGCCGCACTCAACCGCTGGCTGCGGGGGCTGCTGGACCTGCTTCTGCTGCTGCAGGAGCACAAGGTCCGTTCCGGGCTCACCATCCTCGGCATCAGCGTCGGCATCTGGGCCCTGGTGACCCTGCTGGCCGTGGGTATGGGTGCCCGCGAGTACATCCAGGGACAGGTGGGCAAGCTGGGTACCGACCTGCTGATCGTGACCCCGGGCAACGCCAACGACGTCAGCAGCTATTTCAACCGGGGCGTGCTCGAGAGCCTGACGCTCGCCGACGTGCGGGCGCTCGAGACCCAGATTCCCGAGCTGGCGCTCGCGGCGCCGGTGGTGCAGGCGCGGGGTGAGCTGAGCTTCCGCGACCGGCGTGCGGCCGGTACCGTGGTGGGGGCGACACCCGCCTACTTCGCCGCCCGGGACGCGGTTCCGGCACTGGGCCGGGTGCTGACCCCCGCCGACGCCCAGGCCCAGGCGCCGGTGGCGGTGCTGGGGGAGGAGATGGCCCGCCGGCTGTTCTCCAACCGCAATCCGCTGGGCGAATCCATTCGCTTCAAGGGGTCGGTGCTGGAGGTGGTGGGGGTCCTGCGCGGAAAGGGCGACAGCAGTCTCGGGCAGGGCCGCGACAGCGAAGTGATCGTGCCGCTGTCCACCATGCAGCATCGCATCGCCGGTGTGCGGCACGTGCAGATGATCTTCCTCAAGCCGGTCAGTGAAGCGGTGAAGGAGCGGGTGCGGCTGCAGGCGGAACTGGTGCTGCTCACCCAGCACACCGCTCTGGCCCAGAACGGACTGCCCTACACGGTCACCGATCTCGGACAGCTCGCCGCCATCGCCGGCAACCTGGTGGGGGCGATGACCGCCCTGCTGGTGAGCATCGCCGGCGTCTCCCTGGTGGTGGGAGGCATCGGGGTGATGAACGTGATGCTCGCCTCTGTGAGCGAGCGCATCGGCGAGGTGGGCATCCGCCGCGCGGTGGGCGCAACCCAGCAGCACATCCGCTCCCAGTTCCTGCTCGAGGCCGGTGCACTGACCGTTCTCGGCGGCCTGGTGGGCATCGTTCTCGCCGCACTCACGGTGGCACTGCTCAGCGGCCTGCTGCCGTGGAATGCCGTCATCGACATCCCGGCCATCCTGGCCGTGCTGGTCGCATCGGGGGCCATCGGGGTCTTCTTCGGCTATTACCCGGCCCGCAAGGCGGCCAAGCTAACACCCATGGAGGCACTGCGCTATGAATGAGGCTGTCGTGGAGCCCGGTACCGCGACCGGGCGCGTTCTCGACACCCTGCGGGGCCTGGTGATGTCTCCCCGGTGCCTGTTCGGCGCCATCGACGGGAGCCAGGAGCGCTGGCGTGACTCCCTGCTGCTTGCCGGCGGGGCGATCATCTGCAACACGGTTCTCAAGTTGGCCATCAGCGGGGAGGTGGGGATGGCCTTGTGGATGGCCGTCTACCTGGTGGTGATGACCGGTTTCTATACCGGCGTGCTCCACGCCCTGGTGTACGGGCTGCTGGAGAAGGAGCCGGCGCTGCTGACGACCAGCACGGCCGTGAATTACGCCATGGTCACGGCCGCATTGCTGTCGGTGCCCTACCTGGGCCCGGTGATGCTGCTGGGCTTCTTCGCCCTCATCTATCTCGCCCTCGACGCCCTGTTCGGGGCCGCGCGCTGGCGTGCGCTGGTGGTGGTGGGATTGTTCGTCATGACCGGGCTGGTGTTCGAGTCGGCGGCCGCGTTGCTGGGATTCACCGCCTGAGGCGCCGCCCTGGTGGAGATTCCGCCGGTCTCCCGGGTTGACCGGCGGGGTAACAGCGATCCAGGGATGCGGATCGTGTGCGAGGTGCGTCCACGGGCGTACCAGCCGGGCGGGTGGGGGCACTCTGCCGGCCCGGTGTCCCGGGCGTTCAGGGATGGGCGCCCGGGGCGCTTCCTTCTCCGGTTATCCGGTGTGTGGGGTTTGGGAGGCTGAGGGTACGCCGGGCGCATGCGCGGCACACCCGAGGCCTTCGGCCGGACGGGCTCAGGGATGGGCTCCTCCGGCATTTTTTTGCCCCGGGGAAGTGCGGCGGACCTTCCTGTCCGCATGTGCGCGTCACGCTCAATGGGATAAGGGGAAACGGTAATCCGCGCCCGCTACTTCAGGTGGCATCAGTGGGGGCTGCGCCGCCCCAGCTCTTCCAGCAGTGCGGCCACGAACTGTTCTCCCCGCTGGCCCATGCCCCGGGCGAGTACGTCGGGATCCCGTTCGCCGTCCAGCAGCCGGCGCAGGATGCCGCCGAGGCGGGCCATGTCGCCGCCGGCCTTCAGCATCTGTTCGGCCATGTCGCCCAATACGCCCAACGCCTGCGTGCTTCCGGTCATCGCCTCGTGGATCATCTGGGCCATGCCCGCCGCGGCCACGGCCGGATCGGGGCGGGCGTCGGGATCGGGCAGCGTGCTCGGATCCTGCAGACCGCGCATGATGCTGGTAACGATGATGCTGTCCTCCTCGTCCAGTCCCACCAGCAGCTTGGGATGGCGCTCGCCGGACAGGATGCGGCGTATCACTCCCACCAGGCTGTTCCAGCCGTTGGCCTCCGAAGCCTGCAGTATCGGCTCGATCTGGGGCATCAGATCACGGTTCTGGCAGGCGCGTACCACATGCCAGATCAGGGCCGCGTGGGCCTGCAGGATCTGCTGGGTCTTGTCGGGCATGTCACTCATGGGCTGCTCCGGCGGGATGTAGGACGGACACGGGCGAACGTCGCGCGTCGGTTCCGGTGCGGGGACCGGGACGCCTGACGATTATACCGGCTGGAGTCCGGGAGCCCATGATAAATGTCTGCGGATACGGACCTTGTGCGCTACACTGCGCCCGTGTCATGTAAGGCGGGAGCGACCAGGCCATGACCCGTGTGCGGCTCTACACCACCGCCGGCTGCCACCTCTGTGAACAGGCCGCGTCGCTGCTTGCGGCTATGGTCGCGGAGGGCGGGATCGAGGTCACCGAGCAGGAGATAGCCGCCTCAGCAACACTGTTGGCGCGCTACGGTGACCGGATTCCGGTGGTGTCGCTGGAGGGGAGCGGGGCGGAGCTCGGCTGGCCGTTCGACGGCGAATCCCTGCGCCGGTTTCTGGGCCGCTAGGCAGTTTGGGGATGGAACAAGTTTGACTGCCTGATGTTTCGGCTTTAAATTTGGGGATAACCATCCGCCGTATAACGATAAATTAACGACGCAGCGGGACATCGCGCTGCCCCACGCCATGGCCATGCAGCCTCCGCGAATCCTGTTGGTGGACGACTCGGCGACCGATCGGGAGCTTGCGGAACTCGTGCTTGCGCGGGAGCTGCCGGGCGCCGAGATTCTCGCGGTCGGGGACGCCATGTCCTTCGCCGAGCGCCTGGCCCGGGGCGGATTCGATGCCGCCGTCACCGAGCGCCGCCTGGCCTGGAGCGACGGCCTGCAGGTGGCGGCGACCATTCGCCGGGTCTATCCCGGTTGCCCGATTCTCCTGTTCTCATCCGCCCAGGATGCGCTGCTGGAAGGTCAGCGCGCGGGTCTCGATGATGTCCTGCCGAAAGACAGCTCCGGCTACCTGCGCCTGCCGGGTGCCCTGCAGCGCTGCCTGGAGCGGCGCGGCGACACCGGTTCCGCCGAAGTCCTGCTCGGCAGCCTGCCGGTCGGCGTTGTGGCCCTCGATCATGATGGAAACATCCTGCGGACCAACCCGGAGGCGGTGCGCCTGCTGGGTGCCGGCAACAGCGAAGCCCTGGTGGGCGACGACCTGGGGCTGCGCCTCGACCCGGCCGTACGCGACACGTTGTCCAGGGCGCTGGCGGGAGACGGTGTCCTGCGGGGCGAGGAGGTGCGGCTGCAGCGCCTGGATGGTGGAATGGGGTGGGCACGCCTGGGTCTCAGCCCCCTGCCGGGCAAGCGCGGACAATACCAGGCAACGCTCGAGGACATCGGCAGCTACAAGCGCCGGGAGCAGGAACTGGCGCGGGAGACCTCCGAACTGGGGCGGGCGAACACCGAGCTCGAGCGCTTCGCCTACGTAGCCTCCCACGATCTCCAGCAACCCCTCGGGCTCATCACCCGCTATGCGAGACTGTTCCTGGAGCGTTTCGGAGCGGGGCTGGAGGAAGAGGGACAGCGCTACCTTGAGCACGTCCTGGACAGCGGTTCCCGGCTCCAGGAACTGGTGGACGACCTGTTGGCCTATGCCCGGATCGGCACCCAGGGACGACCCTTCGAGCCGGTGGATTTCGGCGCGGCCGTGGATGAGGCGGCGGCCAACCTGGAGGCGGAGATCACCGCCGATGATGCGGGTTTCAGCCGTGACGAGCTGCCCACGCTCAAGGCCGACCGGGGCCAGGTCGTGCAGCTGTTCCAGAATCTCATCGGCAATGCCTTGAAGTTCCGATCAAGCGAACCGCTCCGGATCCGGATCAGCGCCGATCGCCAGGGGGATGATTGGCGTTTCGCCATTCAGGACAACGGCATCGGTATCGAGGCGGAGCATGGCGAACGGATCTTCGGCATGTTCCAGCGCCTGCATACCGGCGAGGAGTACCCCGGCACCGGCATCGGGCTGGCCATCTGCAAGAGTATCGTGGAACGGCATGGAGGCCGCATCTGGGTGGAGTCGCGTCCGGGCGCGGGCTCCACGTTCTACTTCACCATCCCGGCGCAGGCGTGACCGTGGGGAGGCGATTGCATGGGTGAGTTCGAGGGCAAACGATTGCATCTGTTGCTCGTCGAGGACCAGCCGGCGGAGGTGGAGCTGATCGAGGCCATGCTCGCCGGCCACCGCGACCCCGAGTTCCACATCGAGCATCACGACAATCTGGCGGGGGGGCTGAAGCGGCTGCGCAGCGGCGGCATCGACCTGGTGCTGCTGGACCTCTGCCTGCCCGACAGTGCCGGGCTGGAGACCTTCCAGCGGCTGCATACCCAGGCGTCCTCGGTGCCGATCATCCTGATGACCAACCTGGACGACGAGGATCTGGCCGCCCGCGCCGTTCGCGAAGGCGCCCAGGACTACCTCATCAAGCGCCGGGTGGATACCGGTCTGCTGGTCCGCTCCATCCGCTATGCCCTGGAGCGCCAGCTCTCCGAGGAGGCGCTGCGGCAGAGCGAGGAGCGCTACGCGCTGGCGGTGCGCGGCGCCAACGACGGTGTCTGGGACTGGAACATGATCACCGACGAGGTCTACTACTCGCCGCGCTGGAAGGCCATCCTCGGCCATGCCGAGACCGATATCGGCAGCCGCCCGGACGAATGGCTCACCCGCATCCACCACGACGATTTCCAGGATTTCAACCATGCCCTCCAGGCCCACCTGACCGGAGAGACCGAGCAGTTCGCCCACGAATACCGGCTGCGGCACCAGGCCGGGCACTTCATCTGGGTTCTCAGCCGGGGCCTCGCGGTCCGCAACATCCACGGCGAGCTGCAGCGCATGGCCGGGTCGCTGACCGACATCACCGCGCGCAAGGCGGCGGAGGAACAGCTGATCCACGATGCGCTGCATGACGCACTGACCGGCCTGCCCAACCGGGCCCTGCTGCTCGATCGCCTGGATCAGGCGCTGAAACAGCTGCGCAGCCGCGGCAACAGCGGTTTCGCCGTCCTGTTCCTGGACCTGGATCGGTTCAAGAACGTCAACGACAGCCTGGGGCACAACGTCGGCGACCAGCTGCTGGTGGAGTTCGCGCAGCGACTCAGCGCCCTGCTGCGGCCGGGCGACACGGTGGCACGGCTCGGGGGCGACGAATTCGCCCTGCTCATCTCCGACATCGAACATATCGGACAGGTCACCGCGGTGGCGAAACGCATCCTGGAGCTGTCCCGTGACCGGTTCCAGATCGCCGGCCACGAGGTCTTCACCACGGCCAGCGTCGGCATCGCCATGGGTTCCCGTGTCTACCAGGGGCCGGAGGAGATCCTGCGCGATGCCGATATCGCCATGTACCGGGCCAAGGGCGCGGGCAAGGCCCGCTACGAGGTCTTCGATCGCCAGATGCACCAGCGGGTGGTGGAGCTGCTGCGCCTGGAGACCGACCTGCGCCGGGCGGTGGAGCGGGGCGAGTTCGCCATGCACTACCAGCCCATCGTCTCGCTGGACGAGGGCAAACTGGTGGGTTTCGAGGGGCTGATCCGCTGGCACCACCCCCTCCGGGGCATGGTGGGCCCGGAGTCATTCATCCCCGCCGCCGAGGAGACCGGGCTGATAGTTCCCATGGGCTGGTGGACCATCCGGGAGACCTGCCGCCAGACCCGGCAGTGGCAGCGCGAGTTTCCCAACCGCGCGCCGCTGAGCATCAGCGTCAACGTCTCCGGACGCCTGTTCAAGCAACCGGACATGGTGACGCGACTGGAGCGGATCCTGGACGAAACCGGGCTCTCCCCCGACTCGCTGCGGATCGAGATCACCGAGAGCGTGCTGCTGGATCATGCCGAGGAGGCGATGGAGAAGCTCTCGGGCCTGCGCAACCTGGGCGTGGGTCTGCACGTGGACGATTTCGGCACCGGCTACTCCTCCCTGAGCTACCTGCAGAAGTTCGCCTACGACTCGCTGAAGATCGACCGCAGCTTTGTCAGCGATATCGAGCAGACCAAGGGTTCCGGCGCCATCGTGCAGACCATCATCGCCCTGGGGCAGATGCTGGGCATGAATATCATCGCCGAGGGTGTGGAAACGCCGGTGCAGCTCAGGCGGCTGCAGGAGCTGCAGTGTCCCCAGGTGCAGGGCTTCTGGTTCTCACGCCCCCTGGATGCCGCCGGTGCGCGGCGCCTGCTCTCCAATCCGCCCACCTGGCAGGTGGACAAGATCGCCTGACGCTGTCATGCCGGGGCCCGGCGCGGGTCCCGTACCCGGTTCAACCGCAGTAGAGGAACTCGATGAGCGCCTTCTGCGCGTGAAGCCGGTTCTCCGCCTCGTCCCACACCACGCTCTGCGGTCCGTCGATCACCTCCGCGCTCACCTCTTCACCCCGGTGGGCCGGCAGGCAGTGCATGAACAGTGCGTCGGGGCGGGCGCGCGCCATCAGCTCCCCGTTCACCTGGTAGCCGGCGAAGGCCGCCTCGCGCAGCTTCTGCTCCTCCTCCTGTCCCATGCTCGCCCATACATCGGTGACCACCAGGTCGGCGGCGGTGGCGGCGGTGGCGGGATCGCGGGTGAGGGTCACGCGGTCGCCGGCCGCGGCCAGCAGGGCGGGATCGGGATCGTAGCCCTCCGGGCAGGCGATGTTGAGGCGGAAATCGAACTGGCGCGCGGCATTGATGTAGGAGTTGCACATGTTGTTGCCATCGCCGATCCAGGCCACCGTGCGCCCGGCGATGGCGCCGCGGTGCTCCACGTAGGTCTGCACGTCCGCCAGCAGCTGGCAGGGGTGGTAGTGATCGGTGAGGCCGTTGATCACCGGCACCCGGGAGTGGGCCGCGAAGCGCTCGATCTTGTCGTGTTCGAAGGTGCGGATCATGACCAGGTCCACCATCCGCGACAGCACCCGGGCGGTATCCTCGATGGGCTCGCCGCGGCCGAGCTGGGTGTCCCGGGGCGAGAGGAAGATGGCGTGTCCGCCGAACTGCGCCATGGCCGCCTCGAAGCTGACCCGGGTCCGGGTGGATGATTTCTCGAACACCATCCCCAGGACCCGGTTGCGCAGCGGTTCATGGATCTCGCCGGCGCGGCTGCTCCCCTTGAGCTCGATGGCGCGCGCGATGAGCCCGTTCAGCTCCGCGGTCGTGAGATCCATCAGGGTGAGAAAGTGGCGTACTGCCATGTCCTGTCCTCCCGGCCTTGCCTGTGGGCGTCAGCCGCGGGTGAAAGCCTGCACCAGGGCGATGACGCCGTCGGCCAGCTGGTCGGCCTCCGCGTCGGTCAATACCAGCGGCGGGAGCAGCCGGATGACGCGTTCGGCGGTCACGTTGATGATGAAGCCCTGCTCGAGGCCGCGGGTCACGAGCTCGCCGCAGGGGCGGTCGAGCTCCACGCCGATCATCAGGCCGCGGCCGCGGATTTCGGCCACGTGGGGATTTTCGGCCAGCGCCTCGGCGAGGCGCCGGGTGATGCGCTCACCGAGCGCGCCGGCACGCTGCACGAGCCCCTCGCGCTCCATGACCTCGATCACCGCCAGGGCGGCCCTGCAGGCCAGCGGGTTGCCGCCGAAGGTGGTGCCGTGGTTGCCGGGCCGGAACACCTCGGCCGCCTCGCCGCGGGCCAGGCAGGCGCCGATGGGCATGCCGTTGCCCAGTCCCTTCGCCAGGGCCATCACGTCCGGCGCGATGCCGCTGTGCTGGAAGGCGAACCAGTGGCCGGTACGGCCGATGCCGCTCTGCACCTCGTCGAGCATGAGCAGCCAGCCGTGCTCGTCGCACAGGGCGCGCACGCCGCGGAGGTAGTCGTCGTCGGCCAGGTTGACGCCGCCCTCGCCCTGCACCGGCTCCATCAGTACCGCCACCACGTTGGGGCTGTTGTGGGCGATGTTGGCCAGGGCCTCGAGATCGCCGTAGGGGGCGCGGATGAAGCCCTGCACCAGCGGCTCGAAGCCGGCCTGCACCTTGCGGTTGCCGGTGGCGGTCAGGGTGGCCAGGGTGCGGCCGTGGAAGCTGTTCTCCATCACCACCACGGCGGGCTGGGCAATCTCGCGCCGGTGTCCCCACAGGCGCGCGAGCTTGATGGCCGCCTCGTTGGCCTCCGCGCCCGAGTTGCAGAAGAAGGCGCGATCCATCCCGGCGAGCCGGGTCAGGGCCTCGCCCAGGCGCTCCTGCAGCGGGATGCGGAACAGGTTGGAGGTATGCACCAGCGTTCCGGCCTGGTCGCACAGGGCATCCCGCACGGCGGGATGGGCGTGCCCCAGGCCGCACACGGCGATCCCGGACAGCCCGTCCAGATACTTCCGGCCCTCGGTATCCCACAGCCATGCGCCCTCGCCCCGCTCGAAGGCGATGGGCTGGCGGGCGTAGGTGGTCATCAGGGAGTCAGACATGACCTGCATCCACCCCTCGGTCGATAAATCGGTTGTCCAAAACTAAAAAAGGCAGTGCCGAAGAGCAGCTGCCGTCGCTCGAAAACCTTCGATTCTATCCATGTCAAGGCCGCATGGCAAATTCCTGTTGACTGCCTCGGGCCTTGATTCACAAGGGGAAAAAGAAAAGACGGGCCCAGGGGCCCGTCTTTCCCCGCGCCGGGTGAATCAGCCGGCGAAATTCCCTGCCACGAACTCCCAGTTCACCAGGTTCCAGAATGCCTCCAGGTACTTGGGGCGGGCGTTGCGGTAGTCGATGTAGTAGGCATGTTCCCACACGTCCACGGTGAGCAGGGGTTTCTGGTCGGTGGTGAGCGGGGTGCCGGCGTTGCTGGTGTTGACGATGGCAACGCTGCCGTCGGCATTCTTCACCAGCCAGGTCCAGCCGGAGCCGAAGTTGGTGGCCGCGGAGGTGGACATCTTCTCCCTGAACTCGGCGAAGGAGCCGAAGGCGGCGTTGATGGCATCGGCCAGGGCGCCGGTGGGTTCGCCGCCGCCGTTGGGGCTCAGGCAGTTCCAGTAGAAGCTGTGGTTCCAGACCTGGGCGGAGTTGTTGAAGACACCGCCGGAGGATTTCCGGATGACGTCCTCGAGAGCCATGTTCTCGAACTCGGTGCCCTTGGTCAGGTTGTTCAGATTGGTGACATAGGTCTGGTGGTGCTTGCCGTAGTGGTACTCCAGCGTCTCGGCGGAGATGTGCGGCTCGAGGGCGTTCTTCTCGTAGGGCAGGGCGGGGAGCTCAAATGCCATGGGGTTCTCCTATCGCGTTTCGGTTGTCGGGTTTGTTTCCTTGGACGGCACGAAAGGGCAGTGTAGTCCACGCCCGTGACAGGGGTTCGATCACGGGGCATGGAAAATAACCCAGTAGCGCAGTTTGGAATTAGTCTAAACAGGCCCCGGTCCCGATGCAAGGGTGTGGCGGACGCCGGTGGCGGATTCCCGGTGCGGGTTTGTCGTGTAACATGGATTGAGACCGGCCGGGCCGGTACCGGCGGGTGCCAGGACCCGGGGCGTGCAGGGCGATTCGAACGGGCAAGGAGTCAGACCGAGCGATGTGCGGAATCTGTGGTGAGCTGCGCTTTGACGGGGCATCCCCCGACCTGGGGGCCCTGGGGCGGATGCTGGAGGTGCTGGTGCCGCGGGGGCCGGATCATGGCGGCAGCTATACCGACGGCGCGCTCGCCTTCGGTCACCGGCGCCTGTCCATCATCGACCTGTCCGAACGGGGCAACCAGCCCATGGTGGACCCCGAGCTGGGGCTGGCGCTGGTCTTCAACGGCACCATCTACAACCATCCGGAGCTGCGGCGCGAGCTCGAGGGCCGCGGCTACCGGTTCTTCTCCGGCAGCGACACGGAGGTCATTCTCAAGGCCTTCCATGCCTGGGGCGAGCGCTGCCCGGAGCGGCTCCACGGCATGTTCGCCTTCGCGGTCTGGGATCTGCGCAACCGGCGCCTGTTCCTGGCCCGCGATCGCCTCGGTATCAAGCCGCTCTACTACAGCCAGGACGGCGCGCGGCTGCGCTTCGCCTCCGGCAGCCAGGCCCTGCTCGAGGGCGGCGGCATCGACACCGCCCTCGACCCGGTGGGCCTCCACCACCAGTTCACCCTCCACGGCGTCGTGCCGGCGCCCACCACCGTGCTGCGCGGCATCCGCAAGCTCGCCCCCGGCACCACTCTCTGCGTCGACCTGGAGGGGCGCGTCGAACACCGGCGCTACTGGGAGCTGCACGCCCGGCGCCCCGCCGAGGCGCTGAGCGAGAACGAGTGGATTGGACGCATCCACGACGGCCTGCGGCGGGCGGTGGAGCGGCGGCTGCAGATTGCCGACGTGCCCGTGGGGGTTCTGCTCTCCGGCGGGCTCGACTCGAGCCTGCTGGTGGGGCTGCTGGCGGAAGCCGGGGTGGAGGAGCTGCTGACCTTCTCGGTGGGGTTCGAGGATCAGCCCGAGGAGCGCGGCAGCGAGTTCGAGTTCTCCGACGCGGTGGCCGAGCGGTTCCGCACCCGCCACCACCGCTACAGCATTCCCAACGACGAGGTGCTGACGCGCCTGCCCGATGCCATCCGCCACATGGCCGAACCCATGTTCGGCCGTGACTCGGTGGCCTTCTACCTGCTCGCCGAGCGGGTTTCGCAGGAGGTGAAGGTGGTCCAGAGCGGGCAGGGAGCCGACGAGGTCTTCGGGGGCTATTTCTGGTATCCGCAGATGGAGGCGGAGGAGGGCGGCGACCTGGAGCGCTTCGCCCGCCACTACTTCGACCGGGATCACCCGGAGATGGCGCGGCTGCTGGCGCCCGAGTACACCGGTGCGGACCACACCTCCGAGCTGGTCGCCCGGCTGCTGGCCGAGCCCGGGGCCGATACCTTCATGGATCGGGTCCTGCGCATGGACGTGACCACCCTCATCGTGGACGATCCCGTGAAGCGCGTGGACAACATGACCATGGCCTGGGGGCTGGAGGCGCGGGTGCCGTTTCTCGACCACGAACTGGTGGAACTGGCCATGCAGATGCCGCCCGAACTGAAGCTCATGTCCGGCGGCAAGCACCCGCTCAAGGCCATCGCCCGCGGCCTGCTGCCCGACAGCGTCATCGATCGGCCCAAGGGCTACTTCCCCGTCCCGGCGCTGCGCTATGTGCGCGGCGCCTTCCTGGAGTTCATGCGCGAGGTGCTCGACTCCCGCGCCTGCCGCGAGCGCGGCCTGTTCCGGCGCGAGTACATCGACTGGCTGCTCGAGGCGCCCGACCAGCGCCTTACCCGCATCCGCGGGAGCAAGCTCTGGCAGCTGGCGCTGCTGGAGTACTGGCTGCAGATCAACGTGGACGGGCGGTAGGGTACAGTCGCCAGTCGCCAGAGCGGGTAGCGCCATGGCCTTGCAGCGAGTCTCCAGAGACGCGGCTCGCGCGGGCGGCAGGAAACCGGTGATCGGCGTCTATTTCCTATTGTTTTGCTCAGGAATGGGCGCTAGACTAGTCCCGAATCTTCATCATCATATTAGGCAGCGCTTCTACAGCGCCCTGTCAGAGCGAGGTGGCAGTATGGATATCCTGGAAGTTATCAAGCAGCAGGTGGAGAGCAACCCGGTCATCATCTATATGAAGGGCACCCCGCAGATGCCCATGTGCGGCTTCTCCTCCCGCGCCGCCCAGGCACTGCAGGCCAGCGGCGAACCCTTCGCCTACGTCAACGTGCTGGAGAATCCCGAGATCTTCCAGAACCTGCCGCGGTTCGCCAACTTTCCCACCTTCCCCCAGATCTACATCGACGGCGAGCTGATCGGGGGCTCCGACATTGCCCTCGAAATGCTTCAGAGCGGTGAGCTGCAGGAGGCGATGAAGGCGGCCAACGGGAAGTCGGGCCAGGAGCAGAGCGCCTGAGCCGGGCGGCGGCTGGGTATCCGTGGCCGGTCTGTCGGAATTCGACATATTGACCCGGATCAAGGTAATTCCGGTTCCATGAACTACAGTTAAATCGTCACCGTCAAGGTGACGAGGGCCGGCGGCACCGGCCCGCCCGCGCCGCGAATACGCGACCGTTGCGGGGAGTTCCCCGCCGACCATCTGGGGCCTCATCCGGGTCCCGGGCGCACGGTGCCGCCGGCCCAGCCATGTCTGGCGTCGTCCACCAACCCGTTCTTCCGGTTCCTCCCGCATCGCATCCCGGCTTCCCCCTTCGATCTTCACCCCCGGATTCGCAGCAAAGCCGTTGTTCGTTCAGCATTCCCCGGTCCTGGCGCTGGAACCTGGGACGCTACAGGCAACGGGAGCACACGGCGGAGGCCGCCGCCCGCCACCCCGGTGCGGACCGGCTGCGGGCCGCGGGAGTGGCCTTGCCCGGGGCAGGGGCGGTACCATCATCCCAAACCGCTGCGCCAGACGGCGGTTACGGGGACTGTACAGAGAGCCATGTTTCAGCAATCGTCACGCCCGCGCGGCGCTTCGGCGTTTGGTCTGCCGGTCCGGGTGGCGGGCCTTCTGCTCCTGTTGCTGTGGACGACCGCGGCGTCGGCCGCGGGGGCGGAGTACTATCGTCTCGGCGTTCTGCCCCTGCAGAGCCCCACCAAGCTGGCGGGCATGTTCTCGCCCCTGGTGGGACTGATGGAGCAGGAACTGGATCATCCCGTGCAGTTCGTCACCGCGCCGAGCTTTTCCGCCTTCATGGACCGGGTGGCGCGGCGCGAGTACCACGTCATCTACCTCAATCCCCTTCTGTACACCGAGGCCCGGGCGGCCGGTTACCGGGCCGTGGCCAAGGTGGCGGGGGAGCCCTTCACCGGCATCCTGGTGGTGCGCGGGGACAGCCCCGTCCGGACGCTGGACCCTGAGCGGCTGCCCCGCGGTCTGCGCATCGGATTCCCCGATCCTGGCGCCTATGCCGCCACGGTCATGACCCGCCAGTACATGGAATCGCTCGGCATTCATGTGGACGAGTGGTTCCAGGTGGAGTACTTCGGCTCCCAGGACTCGGCGCTGCTGGCGCTCCATGCGGGCCTGGTGGACATCATCGGCACTTGGCGCCCCTCCTTCCGCTCCATGCCCGAGGCCGTGCGCTCGGATCTGCGCATCATCGCCGAGACGCCGCCCCAGCCGCAGATGCCCGTGGCAGTGCGTGACGATGTCCCGGATGCCGAGGTGCAACAACTGGTGGCGCTGCTCACCGGGCTTGGGGAGCGGACCGAGGGGCGCGTGGCGCTCGAGCGCCTGGGGTTCCTGCAGGGCTTCGACCCGGCGACGGACAGCGAGTACCGGGAGGTGCGCCATGAGCGCTGAGACGGCGGCGCGCGGGCTGGAGACCCCGGGCGGGCTCGCGCGGCCCGCGCCGCGGATATCGCTGTTCCGGACCCTGCGCTTCCGGCTGATTCTCTCGGTGGCCCTCGTGCACGTGTGCCTGATGGGGGCCTTCACCTGGGAGTCGGTCCAGGAACAGTCCCAGAGCGTGCGGGAGCAGCTCTACAACCGGGGCGTGTCGCTGTCCAACCTGATGGTCGTGGCGAGCACCAATGCGGTACTGGCCGAGGACCTGGCGGCGCTGGCGGAAGTCACCGAGCGGGTCCACCGGCAGCCCGACGTGCGTTACGGCGAGATCGTGGACGCCCGCGGGCAGGTGCTGGCGAGTACCGAGCCGCGCCGCATCGGCCGTCCGGTCGGGGCGATGGTCGCGGCAAGCGAGCGTTTCCCGCTGCCTGGCGACGACCAGCTGCTGGACCTGCGGGAAGAGGTGACGGTGGCCGGCCGGCGGGTGGGTACGGTGCTGCTGGGCCTGTCCACGGAGAGCCTCGATGCGGCCCTGCGCAGTACCCGCAACGAGGGGCTGCTGTTCATCCTGTTGGCGCTGTTCATCGGCAGCGTGGCCGCCTGGGGGCTGTCGCTGGCGCTGACCCGCCATCTCCACGAGCTCACCCGGGCGGCGGGCCAGATCAGCGCCGGGGATTTCAGCGTCCGGGTGGCGCCGGGGGCACGTGACGAGTCGGGGGTGCTGGCCCGCGCCTTCAACGCCATGGCCGTGTCCCTGGAGCGGACCGCCCGCCGTGCCCGGCAGGAGCACGAGAAGCGCACCGAGGCCGAGCGCCTGGCCTGCGTGGGCGAGCTCTCCGCCAGCATCGCCCACGAGATCCGCAATCCGCTGGCTGCCATCATCAACTCCGTCAGCCTGCTCGACCGGGAGGACCTGGAGCGCGAGGACCGTGGCGAGGTGGTCGACATCATCAACAGCGAGACCCGGCGCCTGCAGCGGACCCTGAACGATTTTCTCGATTTTGCCCGCATCCGCGAACCGCAGCTGGCGGTGGTGGACCTCTGTCCGCTGGTGGAGGAGGTGGCGCGGCTGGTGGAGCGCGATCCCCAGTCCCAGGGACGGGTGCGGTTCCGCCTGCGCTTTCTCGACGGTTCCTGCCGGGCGCACATCGATGCCGACCAGATGCGCCAGGTGCTCTGGAACCTGATGCTCAACGCCGTCCAGGCCATGTCCGGGGGCGGCGAGGTGACGGTGCGGGTGGAGTGCGGCGACGGCCGGGTGCAGGTGAGCGTCGTGGACGCCGGCTGCGGCATGGAGGAGGCATTCGTGGGGAAGGTCACCAAGCCCTTCGTCACCGGCCGCCGGAGCGGCACCGGCCTGGGGCTCGCCATCGCCCAGCGGGTGCTGATGCAGCACGGCAGCGGGTTGAGCATCGTCAGCCAGCCCGGGGTGGGCACCGAGGTGGGGTTCGAGCTGGGCGCGGTGGGAGCGGAGTGATGGCGGTCATCCTCATCGTCGACGACGAATTCTCCATCCGCAAGACCCTGGGGCTGCTGCTCAAGGCCGAGGGCCACACGGTGCACGAGGCCGGAAGCCTGGCCGAGGCGAAGGAGCGGCTGGAGCAGGCACCGGCGGATCTCGTCATGACCGATCTGCGCCTGGGCGAGGATGACGGCATCGCGGTGCTGGAGCATCTGCGCGCCAGCGGCAGCGACGCGGAGAGCATCGTCATGACCGCCTACGGCACCATCGAGTCGGCGGTGGAGGCCATGCGGCTGGGCGCCTATGACTATCTGACCAAGCCCATCAATCCCGCCGAGCTGGTGATACGGGTCACCAAGGTGCTGGAGCGCAAGAGTCTGCGCGAGGAGGTCACCCGTCTGCGCGGCGCCCTCGACGGGCGGCATGTCCTCGCCCACGTGGTGGCCGAGAGCCCCCAGATGCAGCGGGTCCTGCAGGTCATCGAGCGCATCCGCGATCGGGATCTGCCGGTGCTCATCACCGGCGAAACCGGCACCGGCAAGGAGGTGGTGGCGCGCGCCGTCCACGCCACCAGTACCCGGGCCGCCGCGCCGTTCCTGGCCATCAACTGTGCCACCCTGCCGGAAGACCTGCTCGACTCGGAACTGTTCGGCAGCCTGAAGGGCGCCTTCACCGGGGCGGTCGCCAACCGCAAGGGGCTGTTCCGGGAGGCCCATGGCGGCACCCTGTTCCTGGACGAGATCGGCGACATCAGCCCGCGCCTGCAGGCCAAGCTGCTGCGCGTGCTGCAGGAGGGCGAGGTGCGGCCGGTGGGGGGCGATACCCCGACCCGGGTGGACGTGCGCATCGTCGCGGCCACCAACCGCGACCTCGATCGCATGGTGGAGGCGGGCGAGTTCCGCAGCGACCTGCTGTTCCGCCTCAACGTCCTGCCCATCGCCCTGCCGCCGTTGCGCGAGCGGCGCGAGGACATCCTGCCCTTGGTGCGGCGGGTGCTCGAGCGGTTGCGGCGGGAGCCGGGACGGGACAACCTGGGTCTCACCCCCCCCGCCCAGGAGAAGCTGCTGCGCTACGACTGGCCCGGCAACGTGCGGCAGCTGGAGAACATCATCGAGCGCAGCTTCGCCCTTCATCCCGGGCCGGTGCTCGATGCCCACGAAATCCTCATCACCCCCGCCGGTGTCACCCAGCCGACAGCCGGGCCCGAGGCGGGTCCGGAGTTGCCGGCCGATATCCCCCTCGCCGAGGTGGAGTCGCTGCACATCCGCCGGGTGCTGGAGCGCCAGGGAGGCAACCAGGTGGCGGCCGCCCGGGTGCTCGGCATCAGCCGTTCCACCCTGCGCCGCAAACTGGGCCAGAACGGCTGACTCATTCTGCGACACCCCTGTCTTATCCTGAGGCATTTCCCTGCAGTGAAAACAGGGGAAAAGAGCCAACCACGAAGGCGCGAAGGTCACGAAGCGGTTTTTTCTCTATCTGGATGCCCCTCAGAAGCCTTGCGATGTTAAGCCAAGGTACTCATTTTCTTATCGATAACCCCATGTTTCTTCGTGTTCTTCGTGCCTTCGTGGTGGATTGTTATTATGTATTAATATTCTATTTGGCACTGGCCTTGCAAATGCCTGGGGAAAAGAAATCAACATCCAGGTGGAGGCCTGCATGGAGCTGTTCAAGAAGACCCTCGATCCGGTCGTGGCGCTGGTGATTATCGCCGTGCTCGACATTTTCATGTTCCTCACCATCGGGGCATGGACGGTGGGGGGCGGCGAAACCATGATGACCGGGCTCATTGCCCAGTTGTTCCTCGGCGACGAGCTCTCCCGCATTCCCTTCTGGGAACTGGTGTTCCCGCCCGATCCCGGCTACTGGAAGATCTACATCAGCCTGGGGATGCTGTTCGGCGCCCTGGTGGGCGCGATCATGAGCAAGGAGTTCTACTGGCGCTTCCCGCGCCACCTCTCCGAGTGGGTCATGATCACCGTGGGCGGACTGCTCATGGGCATCGGCATCCGGCTCGCCTTCGTCTGCAACGTGAGCACCTTCTTCGGGCTGACCCCGGAGATGAACCTCGGCGGCTACCTCGCGGTGAGCGGCATCCTCGCCGGCGCCTGGGTGGGTTCGCTCGTCTACAAGAAAGTGCTGGAGGGTTGACCATGTCCCCCGTCGGAGAGTGCATCACCGCCTTCATCTTCGGTTCCGTGGTGGGCCTGCTGGTGCAGCGCTCGCGCTTCTGCAACACCGCCGCGCTGCGCGACGCCATGCTGTTCAAGACCTACCGCAACACCAAGGCGCTGCTGGTGGCCATGATGATCCTGACCCTCGGCTTCACCACCTTCCTCACCTTCGGCGACGGCAAGCCGCTGCATTTCGACGTGGGGCTGAACCAGGTGATGGGGCTGTTTCTGTTCGGCATCGGCATGGTGCTCGCCGGGGCCTGCACCGTCTCCACCTGGGTCAAGGCGGGAGAGGGCAACATCGGCGCCGTGTGGGCGCTGCTGTTCACCTTCATCGGCATGTTCCTGTTCTCACTGCTCTGGTCCTTCTCCTACTGGCCGCCGGCGCCGGGGACCATGAGCGGCGAGCCCAACCTGGCCGGCCTGCAGCTGGGCTACGCCAACGCCGCCACCCTGCAGGAGAAGACCGGCATCCCGGCGGTGGTGTTCGGACTGGTGCAGTTCGCGGTGCTGCTGGCCATCTACCGCGCCATCCGCCGCAAGGAAACCGCCGCGGAGCACGCCAAGGCTCCGGCCGGTCAGGGCGCGGGCGCCGCCTCGGCGGGCGCCGTGGCCAGCCGCAACGACTGATTCACTGACAATGAACTGACAAAGAGGAGCACGGACGATGGGACTGTTCGGACGCAAGAAGAGCAATGACGGCGGTGATGTCCAGCCCCGGGGCAGCATCACCCTGGAGGATGGCAGCAGCGTGAGCATCGCGCAGGTGGTGGACTGTATCGGCGACTCCTGTCCGCGCCCGCAGCTGATGACCAAGAAGGCGGTGGGCAACGCCGCCTCCGGCGATGTCATCGAGGTGCGCATCGACAACCCCACCTCCATGGAGGCCATTCCGCCCATGATGCCCGACCTCGGCGCCCGCCACCTCGGCACGGTGAAGTCGGGGCGCTACTGGAGCGTGGTGGTGGCGAAGAACTAGCGCGGGTCCTTTCGTGTTTACCACGGAGGCACGGAGAACACGGAGAAGACGGGGAAAACTCTCCCTGCGCCAGGCTGACGCCGTAGCGCCCGGTTCCAGGGCCAGCCCTGCATTCTCCATGTGGAACAGCGCCTCCGTGACCTCCGTGTCTCCGTGGTGAAAGCATCGGATCGCAACACCCGTTGGAGCCAACAAGGAACAGCAATATGGGAACTGGCCATCTGCAGATGTGGATCTTCTCGGCGCTGGTGACGCTGCTCACCATCGGCGGCATCGCCTACATCTTCATCGCCCAGCCGGAGTACCTGCGCGCCGATCGCGACGGGGTTCCGTACTTCAGTCCCAAGGTGGAGAACCCGATCACCGGGGAAGCCATCGACATGGGCACCCTGGTGCGCCACTACCGCGGAGAGACGCCATGAGCCTCGATCTGGAAACCCTGGTCCAGCTGGTGGCGTTCGGGGTGGCGTTCTACGCCATGTACATCAACTTCACCAAGGATCCCTTCTGAGCCGGAGGTCGTCATGAACACCCGTCAGATGCTGATGTTCTGTGCCGGCAGCCTGGCCCTGAGTCTCGGCGCCGCCGCCGTCCTCTTTCCCTTCGCCTCGGTGAGCAGGGAGACCCTGCAGGCGTCGCGCAGCGCCCAGCCGGTGGAGGCCCTGGGCGAGGTGGACCTGGGGCCCGATTTCGGCACGGTGCCGGTGACCGAGCTGGTGGGGTACTACATCGAGAACCCGCCGGCGGCGCCCGAGCCGGGCGTGGCGGCCGCGCCGAAGCGGCAGCAGTTCGGCGGCTGCTAGTGGGGAGAAGCCTCCACCACGGCCTGCTGCCGGCACTGTTGCTGGCCGTCTCCGGCCCAGTCGGCGCGGAGCTGGTGTACGTGGACGCGGTGCCCGACCCGGCCGCTGTCGTCGTGGTGGATACCCGGCCCGAACCGGCCTGCCTCGAACGCAGCCTGGATCAGGCCCGCTGCCTGCCGACCGAGACGTTCCTGGGTCCGCAACGGCGGCTGGCGAGTTTCCGCGACATCGTCTGGGTCCTGGGTACGGCCGGCCTGCGCGGCGATGAAACGGTGCTGGTGGCGGGAGCCGACCCGGTGCGCCGTGATGCCGTCGCGGCGCTGCTGCACCTGGCCGGTCAGCACCGCGTCGAGGTCCTGATCCCGCCCCTGCCGCAATATCTCGGGACGCCCGGGACGGCTGCGGGTACCGGACGGCCCCGGGGTGTCCTGCGGGACCCGATCTATACCGGGCAGCTGCGCGAGGAGCTCATGGTGCTGCGCGACGAGCTGGCACGGCGCCTCACCGCACCGGGCGCCCCCCGGCTGCTGGACGGACGGCCCGTGGGCGAGTACTGGGGCGAGCGGCTGCGGGCCCGGCGCGGCGGTCACCTGCCCGGTGCCGAGCTGGCGCCGGCCGCCGAGTTGCGGGCCGCGCTGGCACGGGGGGAGAAGCCCCTGGCGGCCGCGGGCGAGGTGGTGGCCTACGGCCATGAGCCGCTCACCGGGCTCGCCTACCTGACCCTGCTGCGGGCCGGATACGGCATCGACGCCCGACTCTACCCGGGCGGCTGGCGCGAGTGGGCCGATGACGGCCGCCTGCCCGCCGATGCGGTGGCCTACCGTGAGCCGGAACCGGTGGAGACATCCGGCGCCCCGGGCGCCGGACCCTGGGCCCAGGCCCTGCTGACCCTCGCTGCGGCGCTGGCCGCCGCCCTGTTCGGATACCTGCTCGGAAGAAGGAGGATTACCTGATGGACCTGCTTTTCATCGTCTCCACGCCGGATGCGTCACGGGTGCTGCTGCCCCTGGCCGCCGCCTGCAAGCGGCGCGGCGCCCGCTGGGGGTGTTTCTTCACCAACGACGGTGTGGAGGCCCTGCGTGACGAACAGGTGGTGCGGGCCATGTCCTGCGCCGATACCGCGGTGGCCTGCGAGCACTCCTGGGAGCGTTTCATGGGCGAGGCCGCCTGCCCGGTGAACCTGGGCAGCCAGACCAACAACAGCGCCCTGGTGGGCGAGGCGCGCAAGGTCATCAGCCTATAGGGCGCTGCTCCACACCTGAAGGCCCGTCCCGAGCTCTCCGGACACGCCGGGGCAAGGCGCCGCGCGCTGGCGACCGCTCGCCGAATGTGTCTCCAGGGGTGGAACAGCACGCGAACACAAGGGAGAAGCCTACGTGAGCGAGAAGAAGAACATCCTGGTGCTGGCGCGCCGCGACCACACCGAGGCCATGCGGGTGGCCGCCGGTCTCACCATCTTCGGCCACACCGTGCGCCTGGTGTTCATGGGCGGCCCGGTTGCGGACACGCCGGAGAACGCCGAGCAGGCGGAGACGCTGGAGCTGTGCGACATCGAGCCGGAGACCACCGTGCCGGGACAGGAGCTGCCCATGCTGGATCCGCGGGCCCTGTCACTGGCCATGGTCCGCTCCGACTGCGTGCTGAGCATCTAGCAGCCTGTCGGACTTGAGGCTGATCCACTGCGCCACCGGGGACACAGGGCGCA
>NPID01001291.1_pt1 | contig 96328 bp, 83 predicted proteins | sample 8637491 | NCBI WGS metagenome assembly NPID01 (sample SAMN07420843, study PRJNA396082) | bioreactor metagenome | isolation source: sample BA6 brine-fed electro-methanogenic bioreactor BA | place: Japan: Kochi | collected 2016-06-14
AAAAACGTATCGGGGTTTTTGTGCTTTTGTGACCTAAAATCTTCTGTATATATCTCAAGTCTTCTCCCTGCTCCAGCAAATGGGTTGCGAAGCTGTGTCGTCATCAAAAATCATGGCAATACGTTTCTGCCCTCTGATACAGCATTCCTTCATCTTGACTTCCGGCATTTTTCTGTTTCCTTTAAAAACTTACTGAGACGAAAGTGGTTAAAGGGATAATATTTGTCAAAGAAAAAATCAGGTGCAGGGTTTTGGAGGTAGGGTGGAAAGCAGAAGTCAGAAGTCAGAAGTCAGAAGTCAGAATGTCATAACAATTCAGAACCCTTTTTTGCGTCTTTGCGTACTTTGCGGTTAACCTGCTGACGGGCTGAGAGGCTGAAAAAATGGAAGTTAGGAAAATGGGAAGATGAGAAGTTTGGAAAGAAAAAAGAATAAAGACTAAAGATCAAAGGTAAAAGGAAAAAGGATAAAGGAAAAAGCAAACAACCGTCATTCTGAGAAATTCCGCCCAAGGTTTATCCGCCTATGGCGGGCGGATGAATCTTTCACAGTAGATTGACGAAGAAAACCAGCACCAGCAAGATCATAGATCAAAGACTAAAGATCAAAGGTAAAAGGCATAAGGATAAAGGCGAAAGGAAAAAGCAAAGAACCGTCATTCTGAGAAATTCTTCAAAGGCAATCGACGAAGAAAACCAGCCCCAGTAAGAGGAATTCTTTTTGATTAGCCACGTGCTTCAGCTCGTGGATTAAAATTCAAGATTATGATTCCGGGATTTATCCCCCCAATTTTCGAAGGGGTTGAAACCCCAATACTTGTTTGTTATCCATTTCCCCGAGCTGAAGCACGGGGCAATTCAGTTCCTTCGAGTTGTTTTGTCTGTCTCGCCGAAGTGTACGAAGGCGGATGTTCTTCGTGGCTGATAACTGATTCATGTAAAAACTGATTCTTCCTGCGGCTTCTAATGTCCCCTCTTTTAGAAGGAAGAAATAAGAGAGGGGCAGCGGGGTGAGTCTTGCCAAATCCATTTTTTTCATTGCAAAATAATCCCATTAAATTTTATTCGCCAATGAAAAAAGAGAAGAGGTTGAAATATGAAATACATCATAATTCTGGGCGACGGCATGGCAGACCGTCCCATAGCTAAACTTGGTGATAAAACTCCGCTCATGGCATCCGACATCGCCAACATCGACAAACTGGCAGAAATGGGAAAAACAGGCATGTTCCAATCTGTGCCGCTGGATATGCCGCCCGGCAGCGAAGTGGCAAATCTCGCTGTGCTGGGCTATGACGTTCGAAAAGTCTATCAGGGCAGAGGTGTGCTGGAAGGTGCCAGCATGGGCGTGAAGATCGAAGCAGGCGATCTGGCCATGCGCTGCAATCTGCTCTATATAGAGGATGGCAAGATCAAGAATCATTCGGCGGGACATATTTCTACCGAAGAAGCGCATGTTCTGATAGATTTTCTGAATGAAAAGCTGGCAACCGACAAAATCAGATTTTATCCCGGCATCAGCTTTCGGCATCTGCTGGTAATCAAGGGCGGCAACAACGATCTGCACTTCACGCCGCCGCATGATGTTCCGGGAACTGCTTATAGAGATGTAATGATCGAAGCGACCAGCGAAAATGGCGAGGAAACAGCTAAGCTTCTGAACGATCTCATTCTGAAATCGCAGGTATTATTGCATGATCATCCCATCAATAAGAAGCGCATCGCAGCCGGCAAAGATCCGGCGAATTCCGTCTGGTTCTGGTCCTCCGGTTATAAACCAGAAATGAAAACGATGAAAGAGCTTTATGGAGTGACAGGCGCAGTGATTTCGGCAGTGGACATTATCAAAGGTTTAGGAATTTTTGCCGGCCTGGATGTGATCGAAGTAGAAGGAGCCACCGGACTCACAGATACGAATTATGAAGGAAAAGCCGAAGCTGCCGTGAAGGCTTTGAACGATCATGATCTGGTCTATCTGCATGTGGAAGCCACAGATGAAGCCGGGCATGCCGGAGATGTCGATCTCAAAATTCTGGCTCTGGAGTATCTCGATAGACGGGTTGTGAAATATGTGATGCAGGAAACCGTCAAAATGAATGAGCCTGTTTCCATCGCTGTTCTGCCTGATCATTCCACGCCCTGTGAAGTGCGCACTCACACTCACGATCCTGTTCCATTTATCATCTACAATCCCCAAAAGCAGCCGGATGAAGTGACGGAATATAACGAAGAAGCCTGCCGGAAAGGCGGATTCGGCTTGATCAAAGAGGATCAGTTTATCAGGCTTTTACTGGGTAGATTGTAAATATCACTTTGAGTCCTGATATTGTCACACTGAGCGTTTCTTCAGGCCAGTACAGCTAATTCAACATTATAAAGATTTTATTTGAGTTACATTTTTTTTAATCCGATAATAATAGCAGAAATCAGTTTTATCTTTGAATCAAACTCAAAAATATATCAGTTGACATTTGGGCTTTACGATTAAATTTTACCTGCAAAATAGAATAAATAGTAAAGGAGTCAATTATGGCGAAGATGACAGTCGATCCCAATTACTGTAAAGGCTGCGGATTGTGCATTGCAGCTTGTCCAAAGCAGATCATCAGATTTTCGGAGAAGATCAATCAAAAAGGCTATCATTATGCGGAATGTTTCGATCAGGAAGCCTGCATAGCCTGCAAATTATGCTATACAACCTGTCCCGATGTGGCGATAAAAATTGAAAAATAAAAAATAGATTGGAGGAATTTATGGGTGAAAAGGTATTGATGAAAGGTAACGAAGCAGTTGCCGAAGCCGCTATTCGAGCCGGCTGTCGGCACTACTTTGCATATCCCATTACACCCCAGAGCGAGCTCATCGAATACATGAGCCGCATGATGCCCAAAGTGGGCGGCACTTTTGTGCAGGCAGAAAGCGAAGTAGCTGCCATCAATATGGTATACGGTGCAGCCGGCTGCGGCAGAAGAGTTATGACATCCTCATCTTCTCCCGGCATTTCACTGAAGATGGAAGGACTTTCCTATATCGCTGGCGCCAATTTACCGGCAGTAGTCGTCAATGTTCAGCGCGGCGGTCCCGGATTGGGTGATATTCAGCCCGCTCAGGGTGATTATTTTCAGGCAACCAAAGGTGGCGGACACGGCGATTATAAACTTATCGTAATCGCTCCCAGCACGGTTCAGGAATTTGCCGATATGGCTGATCTAGCTTTTGAACTGGCAGATAAATATCGTAATCCGGTCATGATCCTATCGGACGGACTGCTGGGTCAGATGATGGAACCGGTAGATTTTAAGCCCCAAAAAACCGAAAAAGAAATGGAAGAACTCGATAAACAGCATTTCGATTGGTGCATGCATCCTAATCAAGATGAACCGAATCATCATCATCATGAGATCAATTCTCTGGAAATCGATCCTGTAGTTTTGGAACAGCACGTCATCAAACTGGGAAAGAAATATGAAAAGATCACAGCCAATGAAGTGCGTCATGAAGAGTATATGGTAAATGAAAATAATGAATATCTGATAGTGGCTTTTGGAACGGCAGCTCGTATTGCCAAAAGTGCTGTGGATGAATTGAACGCCGAAGGCATCAAAGTCGGTTTGATCCGTCCGATCACCGTCTGGCCCTATCCGTATCAGGAAATTGCCCAGGCTATCACTCCCAAGATCAAGAAAGTTCTGGTTACCGAACTCAATCTGGGGCAGATGATCGAAGATGTGAAACTGGCAGTAAACGGCAAAGTACCTGTCGAATTTCTGGGAAAAGTAGGTGGAATTCTATTCACACCTCAGGAAATTAAAGATAAAATCAAGGCAATGTAGGGAGGAATCATGCAAGTAATAGCTCAAAGACCAAAATCATTAACCGATCTGCAATTCACATATTGCCCGGGCTGCACTCATGGGATTTCCCATCGCCTCATTGCCGAAGCGATGGATGAACTGGATATGCGTAATAAAATGATGGGAGTTGCTCCTGTCGGCTGCTCTGTCTTCGCCTATAAATTCTTTGACTGCGATATGGCGGAAGCGGCTCACGGTCGTGCTCCGGCAGTTGCCACCGGCATGAAAAGAGCACGTCCCGATATGCATGTTTTTACCTATCAGGGAGATGGCGATCTGGCTGCGATAGGAACTGCTGAAATAATCCATGCTGCCAATCGCGGCGAAAATATTTCTGTTTTCTTCGTTAATAATGCCATTTACGGCATGACGGGCGGACAGATGGCGCCGACGACATTACCCGGCATGAAAACTTCAACTTCGCCCTATGGCAGAGATGAAAAAGATATCGGCTATCCAATTCAAGCCTGCGAATTATTGAATTCCCTGCGTGCTCCCTATTTTATTGAACGGGTTTCTTTGCTGTCTCCGCAAGATATCATCAAAGCTAAAAAAGCTGTTTTAAAAGCGATGCAATACAACAAGGAAGGAAGAGGATTCACTTTTGTGGAATTTGTTTCCACTTGTCCCACAAATTGGGGATTGACTCCGCCGGCTGCTCAGAAATGGGCAAAGGAAAATATGTATCCATTCTTCCCGGTGAAAAATTTCCGCGATAAAAGCAGAGAAGAAGAAGGAGGGAAATAATGAAAATTGAACTTATTTGCTCCGGATTCGGCGGACAGGGTTCTCTCACGATTGGAAAATTTCTGGCTTCAGCGGGCATGCAGGAAGGTAAAAACGTTTCCTGGCTGCCTTCCTATGGACCGGAAATGCGCGGCGGAACCGCAAATGTTTCTACGGTTATTTCCGATAATGCGATCGCTTCTCCGCTGGTGACAAATCCCGACATCCTGATCGCCCTCAATCAGCCTTCGGTCGATAAATTTGGTCCTGCCGTCAAAGCCGGCGGCTTGATGATCGCCAATACCGACATGTGTCCCCATGAACTGGATCGGGATGATATCGAAGTGGTTTATGCTCCCATGAATACGATCGCCAATGAGATCGGCAGCATCAAAGTGCTGAATATGGTAGCGATCGGCGTGGTGATAGGAAAAACCGGACTGGTGAAATACGAAACGATCGAAAAAGATCTGATCTCTTTCCTCAGAGAAAAAAATCCGAAATTGTTGGAAGGCAATCTGAAAGCCATTAAAAAAGGCATGGAAATCGGAAAGAATATATAATCAAGAAAGGGCGATCGCAAGATCGCCCTCGATTTTTAGTCGAGAGTTACCACTTAGAATTTCAGCTTGAAAAGATGTTTTCCCAGGGTTGGTGAATGAAAATAATTAGTTTTGCTCTGATCATGATCATCTTATCTGCTTGTTCATTATCAAACCAATCAGCTCAGCAGTTCCCGGCTTGGTGGCAGGAGCAGGAGCCCGGTCAGATCTGCAGCTATGGTTTTGCAGTTCATAAGGAAGAGAATATTGCCCGGCTGGCAGCACAAAATGATGCTTTTCACAATTTCAAAGGATTGATAATGATACATCTGAATAGCTATGTGGCGGAAAACTGCATCGAACCTGGTGATGAACTGATCCAAGCTGAACTGCAGAAGATTTTTCAGTATTTTATCAACTATCTGATGAATTTGGAACAACCGGCAATAGAAATGGGAGAATCCAGTTTCGACCACAGTCGCATCAAGACAAATAAAGTGGTTAGATGCTATGCTCAATTGAAAATGGAACAGAGATATCTGCATAATGAATTTGTGGAATTTCTGGCTACTGCAGATTTCTATATTGCACCGAAATTGCGGAGTGTATTGAGGGAGTGTTTTAAAAAATAACCTTGCGAAGGTTATGGAATTTTATTCTGGTACGACCATCGTAAGGATATTACTTCATCAATTCCTTCACCGTCACCACTTCCTTCCTTTCATCCAGCCAGGCATGTTTTACTTCGCCCACAAAAATCGTGTGATCACCACTTTTCACCTGCGTTACGACCTCACATTCAAAAGTGGCTTTGGCATCACGTAAAATCGGATATTTTGCCAATCTGCCGGTGAACCATTCATGTCCTGCAGCAGCGAGTTTATCAAGATCTCTGCCGGATTTCGAACCCCAGAGTTTGACCGCTTCGATCATTTGCCGGGAAGGAAAACAGAGGTTGAAAAAACGGTTCTGCTGCAAACATTCGTGGGAATAGCGGGTGTGCCCGATCGAAATGGCGAACATGAGTGGCTCGATCGATGTGCGCATGAACCATTCCAGCGTGATCGGATTGAATTTGCCGTTTTGATCTTTGCCGATGGCAACTACGACTTTCGCCGGATGTTTGGTTGCTTGTACGACTTTACTCAATTCTACTCGATTCATAATTATTTACCTCTGATGTTGAAGGTTGGAAATGAAGTTTTATTGTCAATGGTAAAACTGAAAAGGGTGTAGCCACGAAGGTTGCGAAGTAGCACCAAGAAATGATGATTGAAGCATCATTCATCTTAATAATAACTAATTCTTTTCACATAGCTCCGGCTGTGTGACACTGAAATCCTGTAGCTCCAGCAATAAAGCATCGATCGGTAGCGCTAACTGTGGAAATTTATCGCTGCACAGCAGGAGCTGTACAACAAGCGCAAACAAAAAGAAGATATTTTTATTCAGCAGCATCTTATGTAATCTTTATTTCGTTGAATAAAGGTGATAGCAAGAGTGAGTTCAAAAATATCATTGACTCCACAAAAGCTGATAATAATTTGCCAAAAATGATTTTTAAGGAGCTTGAGATGAAAAAAGCATTAATAATAATTGCTGTCGCAGTTTTGCTTTTGGCAGGATGCAGCAAACAGCAGAAAGCCAATAGTGATGTAACCGAAGTGATCTTCTGGCAGGCAATGGGTGGACCTCTGGGTGATGCTCTGGCAGAACTGGTCGATAAGTTCAACCGCACACATCCTGATATACACGTGAATTCGATAAATATGGGAAATTACACTGCACTTTCCCAAAAACTGATGGCTTCCATTCAAACCGGAAATCAGCCCCATCTGGCGCAGGCATATGAAGCCTGGATCTCCAATTTCATTGACGGCAATGTGATCATCCCGATCGAAGATTTCATTGCAGCAGACTCAACTTTTGGTGAAGACGAACTGGCTGATATTTATCCGGTTTTTATTAAAAGCAATACGATGCGAGGTAAACTTTATTCTTTCCCGTTCAATAAGAGCGTGCGTGTACAATATTACAACAAGGATATTCTTTTTCAGAACGATCTCGATCCCAATAGACCGCCCAAAACCTGGGATGAATTTTTACATTATTCCAAATTATTAACTCAAGATCTGGATGGTGATGGCAAGATCGACCAGTATGGCACGACACTGAAAATCAGTGCCTGGCAGTTTGAAAACCTCTTATTGCAAGCTGGTGGCGAGATCATGAACGAAGATAATACGAAGCCTCTTTTTAACAGCAAAGAAGGCGTGGAAGCACTGGAATATCTAGATACACTGCTAAATAAAAATAAATCTGCTTATCTTTCACCCGGCTATGAAGGTCAGAAAGATTTCACGGCTCGCAAGATCGCTTTTTACGAAGATTCCAGTGTTTCGATGGCTTATATGCTCCGCACCGGCATCGATTTCAATCTGGGTATTTCTGCCATCCCGATAAAAGAAACAAAAAGAAATATCATCAGCGGTACAAATGTGGTAATCTTTGATTCGGAGAATGATAAGGTGGAATGGGCTGCCTGGGAATTTGTGAAATGGTTTACAGAAGCAGCTCAAACAGCACGCTGGAGCGAATTGACCTTCTACATGCCGGTTCGCAAAAGTGCCTTTCAGGAAGAAGCTATCAAACACAGGCTGGAAAGCAATCCCGAGATAGCATCAGTTTATGAGCAGCTGGAACATGCCACTTTCGAACCTCAGATCAGTGAATGGTTTGAAACACGCAAATATCTGGAAGAACAGGTGATCGAAAAAGTTCTCCGCGGCACTCTTACACCCAAGAAAGCGCTGGATAATGCTGCCAGGTTGATCAGAGAAAAGCTTGCCAAATCGAAAGAATAGAGTAAATTAACAAAGACTCATTGCTTGTGACATCCTGAGCCCTTCGGCACAGCTCAGGACAGGTTTAGTCGAAGGACGATGGGAAAGATCATAAAACGGTTTTTGGAGGTACAGGAATGATTCAACAACAGGTTGAACATTCGTTTATTACACTTTTAATGTGTAATTAGAGTAAAAAAAACACATTAAAAGGAGAAATGGAAATGAATATAAAGATAAAATTTCCGGATAATTCCGTTAAGGAATTTCCGCAAGGCATAAGCCCATATGACGTGGCAATGAGCATCAGTCCGGGCTTGGCGCGCAATATTGTGGCAGCCAGAGTTAATGATAAACTGATCGATCTGATTGCACCGATAAATGAAGATGCTGCGATCGAGCTATATAAATTTGACAGTGAAATCGGCCGGGAAGTTTACTGGCACAGCACTGCCCACTTGATGGCTCAGGCTGTTCAGGAGCTTTTCCCCGATGTGAAGGTTACTATCGGACCTGCCATCGAAAGTGGATTCTACTATGATTTCGATAAGGAAATTCCCTTCACCGATGACGATCTGGCCAAGATCGAAGCCAAGATGAAAGAGCTTTCCAGGCAGAAACTGGAATACACCAGAGAAGAAATTCCCCGTGAGCAAGGCATCAAGAAATTCCAGGAAATGGGTGAGAGTTACAAGGTCGAGATCCTCAATGAAATTCCTGAAGGCGAGATAATTTCTCTCTATACTCAGGGCGATTTCACCGATCTCTGCCGTGGACCGCATCTGCCCAATACAGGCATGATCAAAGCGATCAAGCTGCTGAAGACTTCCGGGGCTTACTGGCGGGGCGATGAAAAAAACAAGATGCTGCAGCGCATTTACGGCATCAGTTTTCCATCCAATAAAGAACTGAACCAATACCTGGAAATGCTGGAAGAAGCCAAAAAACGCGATCATCGTAAACTGGGAAAAGAGCTTGATATCTATTCAGTATCGGATGAAATCGGAGCCGGTCTGATTTTGTGGCATCCCAATGGTGCACTGATGCGTTCCCTCATCGAAGATTACTGGAAGAAGCGTCATTTTGAAGATGGCTACAGCGTAGTGAATACTCCGCATATAGGCAAGAAGGAATTGTGGGAAACCAGCGGTCATCTGCAATTCTACCAGGAAAGCATGTATAGCCCGATAGTTGTGGATGAACAGGAATATTACCTGAAACCGATGAATTGTCCTTTTCACATTGCCATCTATCAATCCACCAAACGCAGTTATCGTGATCTTCCCATCAAAATGGCGGAAATGGGAACTGTTTACCGCTATGAAAAATCCGGTGCTCTGCATGGTTTGATGCGGGTGCGCGGCTTCACTCAGGATGACGCTCATATCATCTGCACTCCCGACCAACTGGATGATGAGATCATGAATGTTTTGAAATTATCCATAGATATCCTGAAGGCTTTTGGTTTCCAGGAAATGGAGATCTATCTTTCGACCATGCCGGAAAAAGCGGTGGGCGAAAAAGCAGACTGGGATAAAGCCGCCTCAGCTTTGGAAAAAGCTCTGAAAGCAGAAAAAATTGATTACAAAGTTGATGCAGGTGGCGGTGCTTTTTATGGTCCCAAGATCGATATCAAGATCAAAGATGCCTTGAATCGTAGCTGGCAATGCTCTACTATTCAGTTCGATTTCAATCTGCCGGAAAGATTTAACATGGAATACATCGGAGCGGACAACAAGCCGCATCGCCCCTTCATGGTACACCGTGCGCTGCTTGGTTCGCTGGAACGATTCTTTGGAACTCTGATCGAATATCATGCCGGCAATTTCCCGCTCTGGTTATGTCCCATTCAGGTGGAAGTGCTGCCCATCTCCGAACATTACGAAGAATATGCCAAAGAAGTTTATTCCAAGTTGAAAGCAGCTGGAATCCGCAGCGAAGTTGACTTGCAGAATGAGAAGATCGGTTACAAGATTCGAGCTGCAGAAATGCGAAAAATTCCCTATATGTTCATCGTGGGGGCAAAAGAAGAAGAGAGCAGCACTGTATCGGTTCGTCGACATGGCGAAGGCGATCTCGGCAGCAGGGAGCTTGAGGACATCATGGCTGCCATCAAACAGGAAAACGACGAAAAAAAATAGATGTGATCTACCTTGCGAAGGTTTTCGAGCTTCATGCTTATTCGCCTGTTACGGCGTAACGTAGTGAAGACGGAACCTTCGCAGGGTTTTATTATCACCCTGAGGTCACTAATGATTCATTATTGAAGGATCTCAAGAATGTTTTATTTACTTATTTCAGAAAAGAGATTCTTCCTTAGAACGACGTGAAAGATTCGTCAGAATGACTCGGAGCAAATATGAATATAATTGATTTCGTAAAAAATGAACTTAACCTGGAAGCAGAAGCGATTCGGAAAGTAGCAGAACGCATCGATGAGAACATCGAAAAAGCCATCGAACTGATTTTTAACTGCAATGGCAAAGTCGTGGTTACCGGCATGGGGAAGACCGGCATCATCGGTCGCAAGATCGCCTCCACGCTCTCCAGCACAGGCACCACTTCCATTTTTCTGCATGCTGCCGAAGGGATTCACGGCGATCTGGGAATTCTGCAGCCGGAAGATATCGTGCTGGCAATCTCCAACAGCGGCAATACATCAGAACTCATCTCGATCATCCCTTTCATCAAATTCAATAAAATTAAGATAATTGCACTCACCGGAAATCTCGAATCCAAACTGGCAAAAAATGCGGATATTGTTATCGATTGCCAGGTTGGCAAAGAATACGAACCCTTTGGTCTTGTTCCCACAGCCAGCACCACCGTAGCTCTGGCTGTGGGCGATGCGATCGCAGTGGCACTGCTGAAAAAACGCAATTTCAAAGAAGATGATTTTGCCAGATTCCATCCCGGCGGCACGATCGGAAAGAAACTGCTGCTGCGCGTGGATGAACTGATGCACAAAGAAATTCCCATCGTTCATGAAAACGAAAAAATGGATGTTGCCATCCGCAAAATGCTGGAGATCAATATCGGCGGAACAATCGTAATTAATGCTGATGCCAGATTAGTCGGGATCATTACCGACGGAGATTTGAAGCGCATCTTATTGAAAAATCCGCAGAACATCATGGCCAAAACCGTTGCCGAAACCATGACCAAAAATCCCAAAACAATCAACGGGCAATCTCTGGCGGTGGATGCTTTGAACCTGATGGAAGACAACAATATCACCTTGCTTCCGGTGGTCGATGTACAGCACAAACCGATCGGCATCCTGCAAATGCACGATCTGATTAAAGCCGGAGTGGTGGGATAAAAAAAATTGACACTCGATATATACACCGGAAAGTAGCACTTGAAATAAGGTCTAAAATATGGTGCAAGGAGTAAGTGTATGATTCAAGCAAAAATTCAATTGAGTAAAGATCAGAATGATTTTCTTAATAATTTTAAGACATTTGGTTTTAAAAACAGAAGTTCGATGGTTCGTCTGGCGATCGACCATCTAAAGAAAGAACTCGAAACGCTGCAGTTAAAAAATTCTGCTCGGATTTACAGCGAGATTTATCAGGAAGGCAGCGAACTGAAGGAACTGACAGAATCTTCTTTGACGGGATGGCCTGAATGACGCTGAAGAAGGGAATGGTAATAGATGTAAATCTTGATCCTGCTTTAGGCTCGGAAACCGGAAAGATCAGACCCTGCATCATTGTTACAAACAATGTTTATAACGCAAGACTTCCTGTTATTCAGGTAGTTCCTATAACTGCCTGGAGCGATAAAAAAGAGCAGATAATCACAAATGTAACGTTGATGCCATCCCAGGAAAACGGATTAACAAAGAAATCTGTGGCAGATTGCCTGCAAACAAGACCAATAGACCATCACCTGAGAGTGGTAAAGATCAGGGGAGAAATTTCTAGGCAGGAAATAGAAAAGATAGATAAAGCGTTGACGTTATTATTTGATATTCATTAAATTTGTAAGAGGGTATCCATGAAAACAGCCATTATTTATACATCCAAACACGGCACTACAGCCAGAATTGCCGAAATGATCAAAACCAAACTGAATAATCAGGGAGTACAGTTATTCAACCTGAAAAAAGCGAAACCAAACGATCTGAATGATTTTCATCTGATCATTCTCGGCGGCTCGATCTACGTCGGTTCCGTACAGAAAAAACTTCGAAAGTACGTCGCTGATAACTTGAACATCCTGCTTTCCAAAAGGATCGCGCTCTTTCTGGTCTGCATGGATAAAACCGGAAAACGCCAGGAATTTCTTGCTAATGCTTTCCCGCCGGAGTTAAGAGAGAAAGCTGCGGCAATCTGCTTTGCAGGCGGTGAATTCAGAATGGATAAAATGAACTTTCTGGAACGGGCGATCATCAAGAAGATCACCGGTAAGATGGAAAACATCAGTGAAATCGATGAGGTAGCGATCGTAGAATTTGTAGAAAAACTGAAAGCTGGTTAACAGCATTTAGAGATAATGACAGAAACGGAGGAAATAAAAATGAAGAAATCAGGATTTATAAAGTTTATTTTATTTTTTCTTTTTTTGAGTGTTATAAGTAATGCTTCAGCCGATGAACTTAAAATAGGAATTACTTATGACATTCCACCCTACATCATGAATGAAGGTACGGCTGGATTGGAAATTGATATTTTGCGAGAAGGACTAAAATCATATGGATACACTTTTACAACAGAACAGCATTCCTACAAAGAATTGGAAACGGCAGTAACCAAATTGGGATTGGATGCTGCTGCCGGCGTGCGCTATCTGGATGATGGGACCTTTTATTCGGATAATTTCATCACATTCGAAAATTATGCGATATCAAAACAAAAAGCAGACATGGAAATCGCAACTGTGGAAGATCTGGTCGGTTTGAATATCGTTACCTGGCAGAATGCTCATCGAGATCTGGGAGATGATTTCGCAAAATATTTTTCTCCCAATATTAAAACAGATTACATAAAAAAATATCATGAGGAACCGGATCAAAGGGAGCAAGTGAAGATGTTCTGGCTGGGAGGGGCAGATGTTATCATCATAGATAAGGCGATATTCATCTGGTTGACCAAAGAATTGTCAGCCGAAATCGACATAAACGATGAACCGGCTTATCATAAGATATTCCCGTTAGTAACAGAATTTCAGGTGAATTTCGCTGACAGGCAGATACGCGATGATTTCAATGAGGGATTAAAGCAGATTCGTAAAACAGGAATTTACCAAAAAATCTTTCACAGATATTTACAGTAAAACTGGCGGAGACGTAGGGATTTGAACCCTAGATGCAGTTACCCACATACACGCTTTCCAAGCGTGCTCCTTAAGCCACTCGGACACGTCTCCACTCTCTTGAAATCTATGCTTGCGAAAAAATTTACTGCTCCTTTTCTGTAAACTGTTTTTTAGACTTTTTTGACTCGCTGGGATTCAGAACATTACTAAATATTTCTCTCAAATCTTCTTTGTTTAGCTTATCAGGAAATCTTTTCCTGATGTACCCCTGTTCCATTACTGCTTCCAAACTGATTTTTACAGTTGCCAGATCTTTCTTATGTGAACTAGTGCGAACATGGCGCTTTTCCAAAATAGATACGATAATTACTCCGCTCAACATGATCAGCCAGTTGGCATAGATCCAGATCAGGAAGATGGGAATTGCTCCCAGAACTCCAAATATGAGTTCGATATTAGTGAGAGTGGAAATATACCAGTTAAAAAAGGATTTGAACAAGATCCATACCGTGGCTGAAATCGCAGCTCCGAACACAATCGAGCGTTTTTTTACTTTCACGGTGGGAATGTAGAAAAATCCTAAACTGAAAATGATCGTGAGAATGAAAAAAGGAGAAGCATACAAGGAAATTCTCTGCAAAATTCCAATATTCAGAAATTTGGAAACAAGCGGCAGAGATATAGCGGAAAGAAGGATTAAGATGAGTAATGAACCAAAAATCGTCATGCCCAGAAAGCGGGTAATCTCTGTCAGAAAATTCTTTGATTTGATTTCACGTGCATTCAAGATAGTATCAAATGTTGTATTGATAATTTGAAACAGTGAGTAGGAAGTAAATAATAAGATTATGAAACTGACGAGATTGAAAGAAATCCTTTTCGTTGTGATTTGTGAGATATAATCGAAGATGATCTGAGCAGATTCAGGAACAAAAATTGATTTTGTAACCTCTGTGATCTGTTCTTCCAATTTGAGGAAAGGAAGTTCGGGCAGGAAAAAGACAATGAAGATAATAAAAGGAATGAATCCTAACAAGGTAACATAAGTGAGAGCTGCAGATTCTTTGAATATTTTATCTTCTTTATATTTTTTCCAAAATATTTTTAAAAATTCGATTACATTACTCATATCTTAAAGCCTCCACAGGGTTTAATTTACTGGCCATTATCGCTGGTATGATTCCTGAAAGAAATCCTACTCCCGCTGAAACCAGCAGCGCAATAATGATCATTTCTACTCCGGCGATCAATTCAATGTCGATGTATTTGCTGACGATATCCAAAATGGATAATCCAACAATGACACCAAAGATACCGCCGATCAATGTGACTAAAACTGTTTGAACCAGAAACTGGATAAAAATATCTCTTCTACGGGCTCCCACAGTAATGCGAATGCCTATCTCGCGGGTTCGTTCCTGAATGGTTGCCAGCATAATGTTGGCAATCACGATGCCTCCAACAAACAATGAGATCGTACTGATCAAGAAGAAAATCAATTGAAAGTTTTTCTGATTTTCTGCCATTCTTTCAGCTTCCTCCTGAGCCGATTCCACGCGGAAAACCGGTTTTCCCTGACGCAGATTCAGGATGATCGATTCCAGCTTGTTACGTAATTCCGGAGCACTTTCCGCATCTTTTGCTTTCACCATGAAACTGCCAATCTCATCTTCTCCGGTTCCTTTGTGGATCATTGTACTCAGTGGAATATAAGCTCTCCTGTTCAAATAGGCAAGTCCGTTTTCGTTACCCATGATGTTGTTGCCTTTCATATAACGATGAGCCATCACACCGATGACCTGCAACCGCCGGGAACGGACTGTGATAAATTCGCCAATTGCTTTTTTGCTGCCGAAAAGTTCTTTTTCGACCTCGGTACCGATGACAATAACATCACTGGACTGTCCTACATCAAATTCGCTGATAAAGCGGCCTTCCTGCACGTCCCAGTCTTCGATCTTTGAAAAATCCGGTAAAACTCCCCAGATCGAAGAACGATAATCATTTCCCTTGTAACTGAATTGTGCCCACTGCCTTTCCTGAGGATTGAAGTAAAGTGCTTCCGGTATCAAAGACCGAATCAATAGAATTTCGCGCCAGGTAAAATCAGTATTAAGGTTAAGAGGATTTTCATAAGTCCAATTTCTATAAACCGAAATTTTACTCAATCCGCCTCGCTCCATCATCCAGGCAAGTGTCTGGCGGTTGATGCCTTTCATCAGCGCCAGCACAACAATGATGGACATTACGCCAAGAATGATACCGACAATCGTAACTAAACTACGGATTTTGCGCGACCAGAAGTCGGAAAAACCGACAACAATGCTTTCTTTAAGAGATATCGCCATTATGTATCAAACCATCCACGATATTGATAATCTTATTGGCTCGTTTTGCCACAAACGGATCGTGTGTAACCATGATGATCGTGTGCCCCTTTTTGTGCAATTCGGAAAAAATACTTAAAATGTCATTTCCGGAATTTGTATCCAAATTACCGGTAGGCTCATCTGCCAGAATTATAGAAGGGTTGTTGACGATCGCACGGGCAATGGCAACTCGCTGACGTTGACCGCCGGAAAGTTCCGAAGGCTTGTGCTTAAGTCTATCTGCCAAACCGACTTCTGCCAGCACTTTCTTGGCTATTCGTGAACGTTTTCTTTTAGAAAAACCACCATACATCAAAGGAAGTTCGATGTTTTTCTGAATGTTCAGATGGGGCAGAAGATTAAAGGTTTGAAAAACAAATCCAATCTGTTTATTGCGTATAGCAGCAAGTTTATTCTTTTTCATTCTGCTTACTTTTTCATTATTTAGAATGTAATCTCCACTGGTTGGAGAATCCAGACAGCCCAGAATATGCATCAGAGTCGATTTTCCTGAACCGGAAGGTCCCATGATCGCTACAAATTCGCCTTCCTCGATATGAATATCAACTCCGTTGAGAGCAGGCACAACGATTTTACCCATCTTGTATTCTTTCTTCAAATCTTTAACTTTAATCAATTCAGCCATCTATATCCTCTTATTCTTTTCAGTGAGATATTTAAAAATAAGGATTTGTTGTCAAAATAAAAAAATTGTTTATTGACTCTCCAACATTCAATTACAAAAATTTACCACATGTGAGGTAGAAGTGATAAAGATCGAAAAAGAGATAATGCTGCCGTTGGAAGGTTCAAAATCTATTTTGAACAGGCTCATGATAATTGCCACAATGCTGGATAACCCTCTACGTTTTCGCAATTTTTCCAAATGTCTGGATATTCAGACAATGAGTGATAACCTTGCTAAGCTCGGATATGAGATCATCGACAGAACAGATTATTATACTATGTCATCGATTCATCAACCGCCAGAAAAAGTGAAATTATACGTTCAGGATTCGGCGACTGCATTTCGTTTTTTACTTGTCAGATTGGCAGCATGGCCAGGTTTACTGGCAGAAATAAATGTTTCACATCAATTAAAAAAAAGACCGATCAAGCCTTTACTGAACATTCTAAAACAACTTGGTGCATATTTAGAAAATGAGGATTTTCCAATAATAACACATGGCAAGAATCTAACGGGAAGAGATATCTCGTTGACTGCCGATATCAGCAGTCAATTCATCAGCAGTCTCATGTTAATCGCTCCGCAACTTCCCCGTGGAATTATGATTAAAACAACGGGCGAAATAGTTTCGCAAGGTTACATTCAAATGACGGCAAAGATCATGCGGGAATTTGGGATTAAAATTGAACAAAAGAACAATTTTATTCGCATAGCGGGAGGACAGGAATACAAACAGCAGAACATTTTTAACGTTGAACCAGATTATTCTTCAGCATGTTATTATTGGGCTGTGGGAGCTTTATCAGATAAATGGATCGCTACTGCAGCCGTCGGAAAAGAAGCCATTCAACCGGATTTCTATTTCTGGAAAATTCTCCGGAAAATGGGAGCTGAAATCAAATTTCAAAATGAGATGATCTGGATACGACACAAAGAAATGAATGGCTTGGATGTCGATATGAGTTCGATGCCGGATCAAGTTCCTACTTTGGCAGTATTGTCCATTTTGGCAGATTCTTCCACTGTCATGAAAAAGATCAGTCATCTCAAACATAAGGAATCGGATCGCATCAATTCATTAAGAATGGAATTAAAAAAGTTAAACGTTAAAACTAAATATGCAGAAGGTTCTCTCACAATATTCCCGACAAAACGTATCAATGAAAATGCAATTCTGGATGCACATAATGATCATCGGCTGGCAATGTCATTTTATATTTTGAAGCTGTTTTATCCAAATATAAAATTAAGTGGATTAGATAGTATCAAAAAATCTAATCCTGATTATGAAGAAAATATTAACTCTATTTCACTAAAATCTTGACATTATATTCAGAAAATAAATAAAAATAATCTTATGAAGAAAAATGTAATAATAATTCTTTCGGGCGGCTTCTCAGCAGAAGCTCCTGTATCTAAGATTACTTCCGCTGCCATTGATCATTCTCTTCAAAATTCCGGTTTCCAGACCATAGTTTTGGATCCTGTCATTTTTGGCTCATACACTGCTTTATCGATCAAAATCAAAGAATTGGAACCACTTATAGTTTTCAACGGTTTACACGGTACCGACGGGGAAGATGGAAGAATTCAAGCGCTTCTGGAATTGGAAAAAATACCTTATACCGGTTCCGATTCGCGCTCCAGCGCCATAGCCATGGATAAGGAGATCTCTGGTTTTATCGCCCGGCAAATTGGATTGAAAATTCCGCATAGAGTTTGTTTAAAAAGCGAAGAAGAATTGTCATGGAACATTTTGAAAGATCAGTTTGAATTACCTGTAGTGATCAAACCCAATGATTCCGGTTCTTCGGTGGGAATCACCATCGTTGAAGTTCAACAGGATCTTATGCCAGCTTTTTTCGAAGCAAAAAAATTCAGCGATAGAGTTATTCTGGAAGAATTTATAAAAGGGCGGGAGTTAACGGTGACAATGTTGGATGGCAAAGCTTTACCCGTTGTAGAAATTAGACCCAAAAACGGCTGGTATGACTATGCCAATAAATATACGAAAGGCAACACAATCTATGAAGCTCCGGCAAAATTGGAAACAAGTTTGATAGAAGTTATTCAAGATCAGGCAAAAAGAATTTTTGATACGATCGGATGTTCTGTTTACGGCAGAGTTGATTTCCGTTATGATGGGAAGGATTTTTACTTCCTGGAAGTCAATACACTTCCCGGTATGACAGAGCTTAGTTTGACACCGATGGCAGCCGAAAGCGCCGGCATCGATTTTGATCATTTACTGCAAAAAATTATCGATTCGTCTTTAAAAAGATTTTACAAAGACTCGAAAAGGAGAGCTTTATGAAAAAGATTTTTATTTTGTTGTTTATTTTGTTCTGTGGGATTTCTTTCACCCAGGCTTTTGAGGTAAACACAGAACTCACTACGCCGATGGGTACTTTTTTCAATACCTTCTATCCGGCAAATTTCAACCCGGAATCACCCCAACAGCAGCCGATTTTTTTCATCTTGAATTTCAATTCAACAGGTACAAATCCAATTACGGATTATAAGATCCATGTGGAAGTAACTCATGCTGATGGACAAGCTGTGGTTGATTTGATTACGAATGATTTATCTCCCGAAATACCAGTTATGCCTGGATTGCTTAGTCTAACAAATCAGGATGTGATCAACAACAATCCAGTAGAATACGATAGTTCCGGAGATTATGATGATCTTCTTTCACAGATAGAAGATTACGTGCTGGCTACCGGTCGCTTGCCGGATGGTGATTACAATTTTATGTTCCAGGTTTATGATTTAGACGATAATCCGATTTCTGTTCCTGTCAGCGTTACGATCACAATTCAATCTCCCATTTCCATTTCTCTTATCACACCCGGTTATCCACTGGGAGGTTTCGGACCGATGAATCTGATGAACCAATTTCCGGAATTCATCTGGTTTTCAAATTTAGGCAATTACACATTAGATCTTTATCACATCGACGAATCGATAGAAAGTGCACAGGAAATTGAACTACTCGAAAAATATCATACTGAAAATGATATTCCTGGAAATTCATTTATCTATCCAGCCAGTGCACCGTTGCTGGAACAAGGTGAAATCTATGCCTGGCGGGTTTCTGCACCGCTGGCTGTTCCAGGCTCTAATGAAACATATCAGAGTGTTTTCTATACTTTCCAGATAAACATGGATCAGGGTAATCAGATCGAAGAAACTATAATTCTCAATTTCCTGAATCAATTGAACACAGATGATATAATTGCTTTACAGAACCTTCTTAACAGCGGTTATAATATCTCGAATGTTACATGGCAGGGACAGCAGATTTCAGTGGATGATCTGATGGATATTCTGCAGCAGATACTCGATGGTGAATTGGAAGTACAATAATTAGGAGAGAAAAATGAAAAGACTAATAACTTTTGTTGTTTTTATGATATTTGTGTTTGAACTTATGGCAAATGATCCGGTTGCGTTTATGATGAAAGCAAAGGGAGATATCAAGTTAACAAGAAATCAAGATGATTTTTTAGCATCGGTCGGAGATAATCTGATCAACAAAGATGAATTACTCACTCAGGAAGAATCTTTTGCCATAGTGAAATTCATAGATGGCAGTTCCAATATCAAGCTGTTCCCAAACAGCGTACTTACGATTGAAGCAGAAAAAGAAGATGATAAGCTTAATAAGAAAAGCACTTTGCTTGTGGGAAGCATTATAGCCAGTGTTCAAAAGAAAGCTGGAACGTTCGAGGTTGACACTCCTAACAATGTGATTTCTGTTAAAGGTACAGAATTCCTTATTGAAGTTGGCGAAAACGGGCGGTCTTCGGTTAGCGTGAAAGAAGGTGAAGTTTCAGTAAAAAATAAACGTACTGCAACGGAGATAGAAGTTACATCCGGCTCTAAAGCTACAGAAAATGAAGATGGTGAATTTACTATGGGTGAGTTCAGCGCTGCAGATTTTGAAGATGTTTTCGAAGTAGGTGAAGAAGAAGAAGTAGAAGAAAAGGAAAAAGAAGTTTTAAAAATCGAATTGGAAAATGATGCAGGCGAGATCGAAACAATCGAAATAGAATTTGAAAAGAGGTAATTCATTATGAAAAGAATAGTTCTGTTGTTAATTTTGTTCTCTGTCTTGTATTTATCGGCAGATTTAACACTTTATCACGATCCAATTTTATCGGTTCAAAGCGGCAAAACTATTGATGTGCGCGTTGATGTGAGAGAAAATTTTGAGTTGATCTCTGAGATTAAATTATTTTTCAGGCAACAAGGAGAACTGGTTTACAATGAAATGGAAGCAGATCTGGCATCCGTCACTGAACCTTTTTTCAATTTTGAAATATCTAACACGGATGAACTGGAACCGGGCATTGAATACTTCTTTCAAATTAAAAGAACAGATGGCGGGCTGCAGACACTGCCCGAATTCAACCCTCAAACTTCGCCTTTTCTCATTACCATCCTGCCTGCCAAACAGCAGGTCGTGAATGACTATTTCATCCTGTTATCACCGGACAAAAATTTAACTGATTTTTCTCAGGATTTCATAATTGCCGTTTCTTTCTTTGCAATTCAAGATAAACTCGATCCTGATGCTATTAAGTTTATTTTGAATGGAAAAGATGTTACATCCAAAGCCGAAGTTTACAATAATATGCTGGTTTTTAAAACTGCCGGTTTGAAGAGCGGGAATTATACGTATGAAGTCAAAGCTAATTTGAAAGATGGATCCGTGATTTCTTCCCCCAAATGGGAAATGTCCATCGTAGATCGAAGCTGGAAAACCGCAATTAATCTTTCAGGAAGATCGGTTTTGAATACATATTACTCAAAATATAGTAATAACGATTATGATGATACCGATAAACGTGCTAATCTGCTTCTGATGTTTTCCGGCAAGTACAACTGGCTGGGATACAAAAGCCGCATTTACCTCTCATCTCTGGAAACAAAAGAAAATCAGCCTGTTAACCGTTATAACTTCGCTTTTCTCACCAGATATTTCGATATGACAGCCGGAGATCTTTCGCCAAATTATGGCACTTTTCTGCTGAGTGGGACAAACGTGCGCGGAGTGCATTCCACTTTGCGTTTCCAAAATTTCAGGTTCAAAGTTTCCAGCGGACAGAGCAAGCGAGCAGTAGATGGAAAGGATCAATATGAAACCGGCACTTTTGCCACCAACACACTGAGTTTCAAAACGGAATTCGGTAACCGTGAAACAGCTGTCTGGAGCATTGGTTTCAGCAAAAACAAGGATGACAAAAACTCGATCGATGAGGATTACATATTCGACCAAAATGATGATTATCTGGTAACTCCCAAAGATAATATCGTTTTGGGCTCCGATCTGTCTTTAGCTCTTTTCCGCAATAGACTGCTGTTGGGTGGAGAAGTTGCCATGAGTTATTTTAATCGAAATATTTATGAAGGTTCGATGAGTATCGAAGATATCGAAGAAGAATTGAACACAGAGCTCGACCTGCCGATTGATCCTGAGAATCTGGAATTTATTCTGATCATCAATGAACATCTGGAACCGTTTACGCCGGGAATAAAAAACCTGGCTTATAAAACCTATCTGCGCACCTATTTCCTCAGGAATTTTTTCAACATCACTTATTCGGCGGTGGGCAGCAGTTTTAAATCTCTCTCATCAAATTATCTACAGACAGATACTTCCATTCTGGGAATTAATGATAACATAAACATAATAAGGAACAAATTGAATCTGAATCTATCTTTGAATTTTGTATCGGATAATCTTAATGGAGAAAAAGAGTACACTACAAAAACTTCCAACTACAACACACAAATCTTTTATAGAACTACTCCGGATCTGCATTTCCAAGTGGCATTTTCGCAGAATGTAAGCGATGCAAAATCGCCGGATGTGGATGATTTCAAATCCAATATTTTCAGCTTGGGAACGGGTTACGAACTCAAAAAGTTTACTGCTGCTCCCACTAAACTGAGTTTCAATTTCATGCAATACACAAATGAATATTCCGATATTGATTATGTGAAAAATAATTTTGTTTTAGGAGCCAGAAGCTCAGTTGCAGCAATCCCTCTGGAAACAATCGTATCCTATACTCTTTCTCTGGAAGACCGAGAACAATCCAGCGGTGATGAATCAAAGGTTTTCAATTCGATTTATCTTAAAGGAATCTACTTCCTGCTGGATAATACTTTAAAACCTTATGCAGATCTTCAATACATGATGTTTGGAGGAGACGATGATAAGAATTCGATATTGATGAATTTAGGAGCGAATTATCAGATTTTTGAAAAGACATTGTTTTCTACAAATCTCGGTATGAAATTTTTTACAGACAACGATAATGATGGTAATGATTATAAAACGATCACATGGAGGTGCAAGATTGTCCAAAGATTCTAAACTTTCATTTTTAAAATTCATATATATTCCAGTACTAATTTTCATCGTATTGGAATTGCTTTTTCTCTCGCCTTTCTGGCAGAATTTAGATCATAAAGCCAATGATATCTTTTTTGTTATACGGGGGCAGAAGGAGATTTCCGGAAGTGTTGTAATTGTGGAGATCGGCGATGAAACTTTCAACACTTTAGATGAACGCTGGCCCTTTCCCAGAGATTATCATGCCCGTCTTATCGAAAACCTGCAAAAAGCAGGTGTAAAGGAAATTATCTTCGATATTGAATTCACGGAACGTTCCGATCTGGAAGCGGATGAGATATTAGCCGAAACTGTGGCAAAATACGACAACATCATTTTGGCTGGCAAGTTGATCAAAACTATCTACGATTCTTCTACTATAGAACAGTTCCTGACGCCTATCCGACCCTTAATTGAAAGAAATGCCAAATGGGGAATGGTAAATATTACTGCTGATGAGGATGGTTTTGTTCGAAAATATGAAATCTTCCAAAGGCGAAAAGATGAAATCAAGCCTTCCATCGGGCTGTTGGCTATGGCTGATGTTTATGATATCGATCCAAAATCAAGTAAGTTTCAGGATAGATCGAAATTTTTTGTTCTGGGTGACAATTATATACCCAAACACAGATCGAAAAGTGTGTTTATCAATTTTTTCGGTCCTTCGCGGCATTTTCCCTATTTCGACTTTGCAGATGTGATTGATGATTCCACTTTTGCGACAGACTTAGAGCTTTCCCTGGAAACAGAATTGAATTTGTATGAAGAAATACAAGCAGAGCTTAAAGACAAGATCGTTCTGGTGGGGTTGACGGCAGTAGAATTTCATGATTTGCACAACACACCATTTTATGCAAAAGATCAACAGAAAACGCCTGGTGTGGAAATTCATGCCAACTTCATCGAAATGGTTTTGCAGCATGACTATCTGAGGGAATATCCGTTCTATCTATTCATGTTGTTCTTTCTTCTCAGCGGTATTCTCATTTTCATTTTGAATTATCATCTTAAACCTTCGATCTCTTTTATTATCAATTTGCTGCTGATTTTTTTCTATCTGGGATTCGCCTATTTTCTTTTTGCAAAGAGAAATCTATTCATTCCTGTTCTGGAAATCCCTCTCCTGATCATAATCACGTATATCGCCGGTTTGATATTCCAGTATATTAAGACTGTTCAGGAACGCAAATTCATCAAACAGGCTTTTGGTCAATATATTGCACCTGAACTGGTGGAAGAACTTATCAAAGATCCCAGGAAATTGGAATACGGTGGAAAGCAGATGGAGTTAACTGTCATCTATGCCGATATAGTTTCCTTTACGCCCTACACCGAAAGCCATTCTGCCAAAGATACAGTTGATATCGTACGTGAATATCTATCTGCAATGGTGGATGTGATAATGGCCAATAAAGGAACTTTGGATAAATTTGTAGGTGATGAGATCATAGCTATGTTTGGTGCTCCACTGCCAATGGCAGATCACGCCTATCGAGCCTGTAAAGCTGCCATTGAAATGCGGCTTAAAATGACAGAGCTTCAGGAAAAATGGAAAAAAGAAAAACGCGATCCTGTCGAAATTGGAATTGGATTAAATACGGGACAGATGATCGTCGGCAATCTCGGTTCAGAACAGATCTTTGACTACACAGCAATAGGTGACAACATGAATGCGGGAGCCCGAATAGAAGGTCTGACGCGAAATTATCAGACAAAAAATAATATTCTGATCAGCGAAAGTACCTACGATGCCTGCTCGGATAAAATTATTGCAGAATTTGTGGATGAAGCTACTGTTAAAGGAAAAACTCAAACTGTTAAGGTTTATGAACTAATCGGTTTAAAGAAAGAAATTTAGCAAGCAAAATGGCAATTTGCTAAACGCGCTTTAAAGCTAATGGTGATGCAGGTTTGCAAAAAAATAGTATTTTTTTCTAGCCGCTATAGAAATGTTAGAAAATCAGCAGAGTACAGCCTAATATGTTACATTGTAGTATATTACGGCTTTACCTGTAAGAAGAAAATCTTATCAAAGGGAGATAAAAACATCTGAAATGCCCTATAAATGCGCTTTTATATTTTTTTTTGGTTGACAAGATTTGGCGCAAATCGATAACTCGGCAGGTGTTTTGAAACCCAAAAATAAAAGGAGGTTGTTCATGAACAGACAAGATCTGATTGCAAAAATCGCTGCGGAAGCAGGTATTACCAAAAAAGCTGCTAACCAGGCATTAAATTCTGTAATCGATGGAATTACAGTTTCCCTGGAAAAAGGTGACAAAGTTTCTCTGGTAGGATTTGGAACATTCAAAGTTAACAAAAGAAATGCTCGTACTGGTGTAAATCCACAGACCAAAGCAAAAATCAATATTCCCGCCAGAAAAGTTCCAGTTTTCAAAGCTGGAAAGAAACTTAAGGACGCAGTTAAGTAGTTTTTCATTTCATGGAAAAGCAAGAGTTGCTCATTTGCTCTTGCTTTTCTTTTATTAAAATTAAAATAGGAAGAGGGAATAATGAAATTTTCTATTGAAAAACAAGATTTGCTTTCAAATATTCAGCATTTATATCAAATTGTACCCAGCAAAAATACTATGCCCATTCTCACAAATTACCTCATAGAAGCTGATGAGAAAACAAATAAGATAAAATTTACCGCGACCGATTTGGAAATTACCGTTGTCGTAGAATTTGATGCTAATATTTCCGAAAGTGGAAAAGTTGCTGTGTCTGCCCGAAATCTGAATGATATGATAACTGTGCTGCCAGATACAATGGTGCATTTCCTCCTGGAAGAAGATGACCTTAGGATCTTGTGCGGCAATGTAAAATACAACTTGCATTGTGCCGAAAGCAGTCAGTTTCCGATCATTCCGCGAAAGAATATGGATAATGTCATCAAATTGAATGCTAAAATGTTTAAAAAGATGATCGATAATACACACTTTGCAGTTTCTACTGAAGTTAATCGCCCGATTTTTACCGGTATCTTCTGGAAGTTGATGCCGGACAAACAGATCATGGTGGCAACAGATGGCAAGAAAATTGCTGAATTCAATCTCAACAACCAGATTGATGTGCCCGAAACGATTGAACAGATCATTCCTACTAAGGGCCTCTTATTTCTGGACAAAGTTTTCAGCGAAGATCACCCTGATGTCGCCGTTCTGATCGAATCGAACCGAGTAATGTTCGGATATGGTAATTATACAATTTTCACACATATCATCGAGGGTAAATTCCCAGATTATACTAAAGCTATTCCGGAAAATAATAATAATGTTCTCAAGATAAAAAAGAATGTCCTGAAAGAATCTGTGAAACGCATAGCTTTGATGGCTTCCGAAGATACTTTCAAGGTAAAGCTGGATATTTCCACCAGTTCATTTTCTATTAGTTCAACCAAGAGGGAGGAAGGTGATGCCAACGAAAATCTGGAAGAATTTAATTACTCGGGAGAACCACTGGTCATTGCATTCAATTATAGATATCTAAACTCTATATTAAGTGTTTTGGAATCTGAATACATCGAAATCAGAATGGGAAAAACTACCGAGCCGGCTCTCTTCTTCAATGCTGAAACTGATGAAAGGTATTTTGCCAGGTTCCTTCTCATGCCTTTGCGGTTAACGTAATTGGAAATAAGTTATCTAAAATTACAAAATTATAGAAATTTTTTGCATAATGAGTTCAGCTTTCAGCCGCAGGGCGCGCTGATTGTTGGTTGCAATGGTGTCGGAAAAACAAATCTGCTGGAAGCGATCTCATATTTTGCTTTTGGAAAGTCCTTTCAGAATAGTAAAGATCTGGAACTGATAAACTTTTCAAAAGCATTTTTTCGTTTAGAAGGCGAAGCTCGTATTGGCGAACAACTATATGAATTTTCAGCAGCTGCCGACAGATCGAAAAAAATCGTCAAAATTGACGACGAAACAATTTCCCGTATCAGCGATCTTTATCAATTTCTCAAAGTTGTTTATTTCTCTCCTGTCGATATTAATATCACTGCCGGACCGCCTACATTTCGACGCAGCTTCATCGATCAGGCTGTATCTCAATATTCTTTTGATTACATCACAAAACTAAGGAATTACAATCGCATTCTAAAACAGAGAAATGCACTTTTGAAAACTGATTTTGATACAGCTGAAAAGCGTAGCTGGGATGAACAATTTATCAATCTGGCAGTAAAACTGATCAAACAACGACAATTCTATCTGGCAGAATTTATTCCTGTTCTACAAAAATATTATCTTAAAATCAGTGATCATAAAGATAATCTTAGTATCTGTTATAAATATTCCTTTCCCCATGATGGAGGAGATTTAAAAACAGCTCTGGCAGATCACTTGATAGAAAGCCTGGATCAGGAAATTCATTATGAAAGAAGTTTGTGCGGTCCTCATTTGGATGATATTGAGTTATTCATCAATCGGCATTCTGTACGGAATTTTAGTTCTCAGGGACAAAAGAGATCGCTGTCCATCGCTATTCGCCTGGTGCAGGCAAAGCTGATTTCTCAGCTCTCAAACGACGCACCGGTTTTGATGTTTGACGATGTGCTTTCCGATCTGGATAGTTTGCGGGCTGCTCAGATCATCGATTTATTGCATGATGATCATCAGATCTTCATCGCCACTCCTAATAAAAAGATGTACAGAGATTTCCAACTTCCAAAAATAACTTTGGAGCAGTCAGATGAAAATGAATAATAGTATTTTTGGCTGGATCATGTATGATTTTGCAAATTCATCTTTCACGACAATAATTGTAACAGTAATTTACAGCGTGTATTTTAAGGATGTTGTAGTGAATCAGGGAGAAGTGGGAACCGCCTTGTGGGGCAGAGCTGTAGCAATTTCCATGCTGATGGTGGCAATAACTGCTCCCGTCTTCGGTGCCGTTGCCGATTATTCCCGAGCAAAAAAACGATTTCTGTTCTTCAATTGCTATCTTACAGTTATTTTTACAGCTCTTTTGTATTTTGTACGTTCTGGAAATATCTTCACAGGAATGCTTTTCTTCATTATAGCAAATTTCGGTTTTAACAGTGGAAATGTCTTTTATAATGCTTTATTGCCGGATGTGGTAACGCGGGAAAACATGGGTAAAATTTCAGGTTGGGGCTGGGCTATCGGCTATATTGGAGGACTGCTTTCACTTGTTATAGTTTTACCGCTTGTTCACAATAATTGGACTCCGCTTGTATTCCCCACGGTCGCTGCATTTTTCGGCATCTTTGCCATTCCCACCTTTATACTTCTGAAAGAAATAAGAAGTCCCTCTAAACGAACAAATTATTTCAAAACTGCCATCAAAAGAATAAAACAAAGTGTTAATGCTATCAAAGATTTTAGTGAATTAATTAAATTTATCATCAGCTATCTCATTTATAATGACGGAATAATTATTGTTATAAGCTTTGCTGCGATCTATGGTGCTACACGCTTTGATATGAATTCCAAACAGCTTATCAATTATTTCATTATCGCCAACATAACTTCTATGCTGGGAGCTTTTCTTTTTGGATATATTCTGGATAAGATCGGGGCAAAGAAAACGATCAGCATTACCTTACTTATCTGGATTGCCGTAGTAGTTTGGGCATTTCTATGTAATAATGTGAATGAATTTTATCTGGTCGGTATCTTGGCCGGAATTGCAATCGGTTCCAGTCAATCCAGCAGCAGAGCTATGCTTGCTCTACTCACACCCAAAGATAAAATGGCAGAATTTTTCGGATTTTACTCTGTAACCGGTAGAATTGCTTCTGTAGTTGGACCGCTGGTTTATGGAGAGATTTCACGAATTACCGGCAGCCAGCGATGGGCGATCTTATCGGTGATCTTTTTCTTTGTTACCGGGGCTTTGTTGCTGCAAGCCGTTAATGAGAAGAAAGGACATCATACAGCACTTAACTGGCACAGCGAAGAGTAATACAAAAACAAGTTTACAAAAAAAACACTCAAAAAAATCTGGACACCAAAAAGATGATTTCAATAAATTAGTTTTAAATAGCAGGAGGAAAAATGCTGCGAACAATGTTGTTGTCGAAAATACATCGTGCCCGGGTGACGATGCGAGATTTAAATTATGTGGGCAGCATCACGATCGATAAAAAACTTTTAGATGCAAGTGGAATGAAGTCAAATGAAAAAGTTGAAGTATATAATATCAGCAACGGCAACCGGTTTGCCACATATATCCTGGAAGGCGAACCCGGCTCCGGCATTATTGGCGTCAATGGTGCAGCAGCAAGGCTTGTAAGTATCGAAGATAAATTGATCATCGTAAATTTCGGCCAATTGGATGAAGCAGAAATGAAGAGACACAAAGCTCGCATTATCGTTATCGAGGATGATCTGAACCAGAATTATGTTTCATTTGAAAAATGATGAAAGCAAAACCTGTCATAATCCAATCTTTAGATGAAATGCGTTCGGCTCGCAGAAAGTTGAAAGGTTCTGTCGGGTTCGTTCCCACTATGGGATATCTTCATCGTGGACACCTGAGTTTAGTTCAAGAGTCCCAGAAAGTTGCTGATGATACCATTGTAAGTATTTACGTTAATCCAACTCAATTTGGGCCTAACGAAGATCTGAACAACTATCCGCGAGACTTTGATCATGATATCAGCTTGCTGAGAGATTTAAATGTGAAACATGTTTTTTTCCCCACAGATGAGATGATGTATCCTGCTGACTTTAAAAGTTGGGTTACTGTTGATAAGCTAACTGAAAACTTGTGCGGTAGATCAAGACAGAATCATTTCAGAGGTGTTACAACTATAGTTTCCAAATTATTGAATATTATAAATCCGGATTTAATGTTCTTGGGTGAAAAAGATTTTCAGCAGCTCAAGGTTTTGCAGCAGATGGAAAAAGATCTGAATTTTTTCTGCCGCATTATTGGCTGTCCGATCGTTCGAGAAGAGGATGGACTTGCTTTGAGTTCCAGGAATAAATATTTATCTGCTGATGAAAGAAAACGGGCAGCATGTCTTCGTAGATCACTTTTGCTGGCACGTGATCTATATAGCAGTGGAGTTGTGGAAACAGATGAGATCACAGCAGCAATGAGTGAATTGATCAAATTATCAAATGGCAGGATCGATTATATCGAGATCGTCGATCCCGAAACATTGGAGCCAGTGGAAATCGCCCAGCCTGATTCCAGAGTTATACTGGCAGTTTATATTGGCAAAACTCGTTTGATCGATAATCTGAAAATTCAAGTCTGATTTTTTGAGAGGTAAGAATTTATGGAAAAGGTTGATATTCTGATCATTGGAGCAGGAGTTGTCGGTTTGGCAGCTGCAAAAATCCTGGCAGAAGATTATGAAGATATAGTTCTGGTAGAAAAGGAAGAATCGTTTGGACGTCATACCAGCAGCCGCAATAGCGAAGTTATTCATTCCGGTATTTATTATCCGCAGAATTCCAAAAAAGCCAAGCTTTGTGTGCAGGGTTTAAACATGATCTACGATTTTGCCAAGCAATATAATGTTCCTTTCAACAATTGCGGTAAAATGGTTGTTGCCACATCAGAGGAAGAGATTCCCGAACTGGCAAAACTGAAACAGACTGGCGAGCTGAACGGAGTTAAAGATTTAAAGATAATAGATAAGGCTGAATGTCAAAAGCTGGAACCGAGAATAAAGGCTTTATCAGCACTTTATGTGCCCTCTACTGGTATCATCGATTCCCACACTCTGATGCAGAAACTGGAAAGCGAAGCAGAAAAGAAAGGGGCGATAATACTCTATGATATGGAAGTGATCTCGATAGATACGCTGGATGAAGGTTATCTGGTGAATTTTGAAAACGGTGAAGCATTTGAAGTGGATACGATCATTAATTGTGCCGGACTTTTCTCGGATGAGATTGCCAATATGGTGGGAATAAATATCAAACGAGCCAAACTGGAACTGCACTGGTGTAAAGGTGAATATTTTAAGACATCCAAAATCAAGGACGTCAATCACCTTGTCTATCCCTTGCCCGATCCAAGCGGTCTTTCTCTGGGCATTCATCTCAGTATAAATATGATAGGAGAAGTACGTTTCGGGCCAAATGCTTACTACGTGGATGAATTGAATTACATGATGGATGATACCTGCAAACCGGATTTTATGAGAGCGATCCGAAGATATCTAGATATCGATCCTGATCTACTGCATGCTGACGATACAGGAATTCGACCGAAATTACAGAAAGAGGATGAATTATTTAGAGATTTTTATATCGAAGATGAATCAGAAAACGGTTTTCCAAATTTTATAAATTGTATTGGAATAGAATCTCCCGGTCTTACTGCCAGTCTGGCAATTGCCGAAGAGATCAAAGAAATGGTAGATAACAGAATAATTTACTGATATCTGATCTGATTTGAATTTTAAATTTTCTTCGAGAAAACTGATCCAAAATTGATTTTTTTTGGAGGTGCTTATGCAGCTCACTGAGAAGTTTTTGTACCACATCTGGGATGCTCAGCATTTGGTAGAGGATTTACAGACAGTTTCCAGAAAAAAATTAAAAGTTCTCTTTCCCGGCAGATGGAATACTGATGCGGGTCCCGATTTCAAAGATGCCATTATTCAAATTGGCAAAAAAGTGCTGCGGGGAGATATTGAAATCGAACTGGCAACTTATAATTGGAAATTGCATGAGCATCACGAAAATCCCGCTTTCAATGATGTGATACTGCAGGTTGTTTATCAGCATAACGATCAATACGAATTTAATTTCAATGAGAATGGTGAGCAATTTGAGATTTTACAATTAGCCAATTTTTTGAATCAGGATATCAGAAAGTTAGCCAAAAAATATTCGGGGCAGGAAAGAAAAACAATAACCAAGAAATGTAAGCTGTTGAGCAAAATGCAGGCAGAAGAATTGAAAATTTTTTTAACTGATCTTGGCAATGAACGTTTTCAAAAGAAAATCAAGCGCTTTGCTGCAGAGCATTATTTTGTAGATTTCAATCAACTCTGCTATCAGGGTATTTTTGAATCTCTGGGTTACAGTAAAAACAAATATCAAATGCTGCAAACGGCTATCAATATTCCATATAAAAAGCTGCAGAAATTTCATCAACAGGGCATGACCAAAGATGAGCTGATCGCCATTCTGCTTTGCTCTACAGATTTGATCAGTCATCTGCCGTCTTCCTTTCCCGATGAATACAAGAATAAATGGCTGGCGCTTTACCAAAATCAGTCTTTCTTTAAAAATTATATTCACGTTAATTGGCAGCTTTTTCGCATTCGCCCCGCCAATCATCCCGCCGTCAGAATTATGCAAACGGCAGAAACCATCGCTTCCAGTTTAGATTCATCACTCTTTAAAGATGTTCTTAAGCTTTTTTCCTGCAGCCGAGAAAAGTTCAATGTTAATAACCTGCGTAAAACTTTGTATGACTATTTTCAAACTACTCCGGATTTTCTTCCGGAACGCTATAAATTGGGCAGAAACCGCATCGATACAATTGTCATAAATATTTTGCTGCCATTATTGATGGTTTTTGCAGCGGAAAAGGATTTTAAGGATTTAAAAATAGTGATAAATTTTGTTTATGAAAACTTTCCCGGTCTTCCGAAAAATTATATAACAGATTTCATGGAAAGTTTTCTGCCTGATTCTCTTAGAAAAGTTCTACACAAAAAAGCCGTTTACCAGCAGGGAATTCTCAAACTTTATTTTGATAGATGCAAATATCACGATTGTCAAGAATGTGTTTGATTTTTTGCGTTGACATTTTTTGTTTAAATTTGGTTTCTAACCACGGAGGTTAAAATGAAAAAAATTATGGTTTTAGTTTTTTTAGCAATGTTCACTTTTAGTATTGCCACAACGATTTACGACATTCAATACACCACAGATCCCGGACCAAACGGTACTTATCCTTCGCCGCTGGAAGGTCAGGAAGTAACTGTTACCGGAATTGTAACCGGTGAGAATTACAACAATGATAACAAATTCTTCATGTGCGATCCCGGTGGTGGTCCCTGGACTGGAATTTATGTTTATGACTGGCAGGTCGGTCCGGCTCTGGGAGATGAAGTGGAAGTAACCGGAACAGTTGTGGAATACTATGGTTGGACTGAATTGTCTTATTGTATGATCACTATTCTCAGTTCCGGCAACGATGTTCCCGAACCGCTGCCGATCACAACTCTGGATCTGGCAGTGCCGGCTTTGGCAGAACAATACGAAAGCTGTCTGGTATCGGTTTCGGATGTGGTAGTTACAGCAGAGCAAGATCAATATGGTCAGTGGTATATCGATGACGGCAGCGGCGAATGTCAGGTGGATGACGGCTTTTTCTATCTGGATTCTGTTACACCGCCTATCGTTATCACGGTTGGCATGGAATGGGATATGATCATCGGCTGTGTGGATTACAGCTACGATGAATATGCCATCAATCCGCGTACTCCGGACGATCTGATCGACACAATGCCTTTAGAAGCACAGTTTTCTGCTGATCCGTTATCTGGAATAATTCCTTTGGAAGTTTCTTTTACAGACGAATCTATAGGCTCGATAGTATCATGGGAATGGGATTTTGATAACGACGGCACGATCGACAGCATTGAGCAGAATCCTGTGCACATTTATGATGCTGTGGGAACTTACACAGTAAGTTTAACGATTAGTGACGGTACAGAGACTTCTACAGAAATAAAGGAAGATTATATTACTGTAGAGCCAAGCGTTTATGCTGATTTCAGTGCTGTTCCCATGTCCGGTCTGGCTCCTTTGGAAGTACAGTTCACGGATGAATCTTCCGGCAGTGTCGGGCTTTATGAATGGGATTTTGATAATGATGGAACGATCGATTCTAATGAGCAAAATCCGCTTTATACTTATACGGAACCGGGAATTTATTCTGTTTCATTAACGATTACAGATGAGCTTGGCGTTTACAGTTCAACCGAACTTAAAATAGATTATATCTCTGTTGGAGAGGCGATAGTAGCTGATTTTAGTGCAGAGCCATTAAGCGGCATTGCACCGCTGGAAGTAGAGTTTTATGATGAATCTTCCGGCCCGATTATCAGTTGGGAATGGGATTTTAACAACGACGGCATCATCGATTCAGATGACCAGAATCCAGTTTTTACTTACACAGCTGGCGGTATTTATACAGTCTCTTTAACCGTAAGTGACGGGGAAAACTTCGATACCCGCATTCGCTATGATTATATCGAGGTTACCGAAGTTGATGCCGAAAATGTCATCATTTCTTCTAACGTTTTAGGACAGAATTATCCCAATCCATTCAATCCTGCTACTGAAATATCTTTCAACATTGCACAGGGCAGCAACGGTACTTTGACAATTTACAATTCTTTGGGTCAGCAGTTGTATTCCCACGAATTTGCCAGCGGTCAGCATACACTGCAATGGCAGGCAGAATCATACTCATCCGGATTATATTTTTATCAGTTGAAGACGGAAGATTTTATACAAACTCGTAAAATGATCCTGTTGAAATAAGATGAAAAGATTGCTATTAAAAAGCCCATTGAAAAGTGGGCTTTTTTTTGTATGAGAAAATAAGTTTCTTGACAGATGTTAACAAAAAAGATTCTTCTCATCACAATTATTTTTTATTTTTACAAAAACGCATAAGGGGAGAGTTATGAAGAAGTTTTTACCGGTTGTTTTTGTAATAGCTGCCATCACGTTGGGTTTCCTTGCCTGCAACAGCCAGCCAGAAGAAGTCGATGGTGAAAGTTTGGTGAAAGAGTTGTGGTCTGCCATGCAGTCTACGAATATTGATTTTTTAGATAATTTACTGGATCCCGCTTTTCAATCTATTCATCAGGATGGAGCACGCAATAAAGAAGAAGAATTGAAACTTCTAAAAGGATTGGATATGGGAGAATATGAATTAACGGATTTTGTCGTTACAAGAAATACTAAAACGATGAATGTGTCATATTTTGTGAATGTAACAGAAACCATCGAAGGCAAAACTTACACAAAGAAATCTGCAAGATTATCGGTCTTCAGCAAAACTCCGGAAGGCTGGAAATGGATTTCCCATGCTAACCTGTTACCTATGAAATAGAACTTGATAAAAATAAAAAAGGGCAGAAGGAATTCTGCCCTTTTTTTTCTGTCTTAATTTCAGAATATTTTCAGAACCTCTTCCAAAGTGGGATGACCGATTTCCTGCAGGCTGTAGCCGACTTTTGCGGTTGGTTTGTTTATCTTGATGATTCTGGAAAGATCGATCGGAGTAGCAATTACAACAGCGTCACATTCTGTTGCATTGATCGTTTCTTCCAGATCTTTCATCTGCTGTTTGCCATAGCCCATAGCCGGCAGCAGAATACCGATATCAGGATATTTTTTAAAAGTATCGGTAATGGTTCCCACAGCAAATGGGCGGGGATCCACGAGATCGACAGCGCCGTATTTTTCGGCTGCAACCACGCCGGCTCCATACTGCATTTCACCATGAGTCAAAGTGGGACCATCTTCCACGACCAGAACATCTGCATCTTTGATGAGATCGGGATTATCAACTGAGAGCGGTGAAGCTCCGTCGATTACGATGGCTTTGGGATTGAGTTCACGAATATTATCTCGCACGATCTGAATTCCTTCCGGATCGGCAGAATCAATCTTGTTGATGACAACTACATCGGCTGCGATCAAGTTAGTTTCACCCGGATAGTAGGTTCTTTCATGATCGGGACGATGCGGATCGACCACGACGATGGTGAGCTCTTTATCGGAAGTATAGAAGGAAGTATCGTTATTACCGCCGTCCCAGATGATGACATCGGCTTCCTTTTCTGCTTCGCGAACGATCGCTTCATAATCCACGCCGGCATAGATGATGCTGTTCATCATGATATGCGGTTCGTATTCTTCCATTTCTTCGATGGTGCATTCATGCTTTTCAAGATCAGCCAGTTCGGCATATCTCTGCACTTTCTGCTTCACCAGATCGCCATAGGGCATGGGATGGCGGATAGAGGCAACTTTCAAGCCTTTCGCTTTCAGAATTTCCACTACGCGGCGTGTCGTCTGACTTTTGCCGCAGCCGGTTCTGACTGCGCAAATGGAAATCAACGGTTTGGTAGTCTTGATGCGGGAATTCTTCATGCCGATAAGTTTGAAATCCGCTCCGGTCGCATTGACCAGAGAGGCGATATTCATAACTCGTTCATGAGGGACATCGCTGTAAGCAAATACAACTTCGTCAACATCATGTTTTTGGATCAATTGTTTGATCTCTTCTTCTGCGAGAATGGGGATACCTTCCGGATAGAGTCTGCCGGCTAATTCGGCAGGATATTTTCTACCATCGATATCGGGAATCTGCGTTGCTGTAAAGGCAACAACTTCATAATTATCATTATCGCGATAATAGCAATTGAAATTATGAAAATCTCGTCCTGCAGCACCCATAATGATGACTTTCTTCTTCATCTCTCACTCCTTATTTTTTTTATGAAAAATCATAAATTTTCTGCCAATCTTTAAAGCAGGGTTTAATGGTCAAGGAAATTCAGGATGAGTTGAGATTTATCCGCCTCTGGCGGACTTTGGGACTTTGGGACTATGAGATGCTGAAATGCTGAATACCTGACACGCTGAACTTCTGAGATGCTCAGTCGCTGAACTGCTGAGACGCTGAAATCCTAAACATTTACCTTTTTTCTTTACTAATTTGGACTATATTATTTTTCGGTATATGAAAAGAAAAGAAATGGAGGAAATATGCTTGATAAAGTAAAAGTTCAGGAAGTTCTGGATAAGGTGCGTCCGTCCCTGCAGGCAGACGGCGGCGATTGTGAACTGGTAAAAGTACGTGAAGACGGTGTTGTGGAAGTGAAATTACAAGGTGCCTGCGGCAGTTGTCCTATGGCAACCCTCACCTTGAAAGCCGGTATCGAGCGCGTCTTAAAAGAAGAAATTCCGGAAGTGAAAGAAGTCATTTCCGTTTGATACGGAGGAATTATGAAGCATTCACATTACACAGATATCCCGCTGGAAGAAGTGAATATGGAAGGGGCAAAAAAGACAAAGATCCGTTGGCTTGTGGCAGAAAAGGACGGCGCTCCCAATTTTGCCATGCGTCTGTTTGAAGTTGAGCCGGGCGGATTCACTCCCTATCATGCTCACGAGTGGGAACATGAAAATTTCATCGTGGAAGGCGAGGGACACCTGACAACCGAAAAGGGTGAAATCCCTTTTAAAAAAGGTGATGTTCTTTATGTGGAACCGCACCTGAAACACAATTACGTAAACAGTGGTGATAAGGTTCTCAAATTTCTGTGTATGGTTCCGCTGGATAAACCCGACAAGCAAAAGAAAACCGTGAATCCTTTTGCCGGCGGAGTAGCAAATAACTGTTGAACATAACGTTGTGTCATTTTAAAGTATTCTTCCGATTTTCTCTTGAAGAATCTTTTTGGGTTATGAATACTTTCATCGAATGTTTCTGCAGTAATACAGGATGATATTTAGAATTAATGAAAATGGAGGAAAATATATGGATAAGAAATTTTTTAAAGATCTGGTTTTAGCGCCCAGCCCTTCCGGCTTTGAACAACCGGCGCAGGAAGTTTATCGAAATTATGTAAAAGATGTGGCAGATGAAGTGAAAACAGATGTGCATGGTAATGTGATTGCACTGAAAAAAGGAACCGGCAAACTGCGTTTCATGGTTATCGGTCATGCCGATGAAATCGGCTTGATGGTGCACTATATAGAAGATAACGGATTTCTGCGCTTCAAACCGGTTGGCGGTGTGGATCCCAGCTTGCTGCCAGGTTTAAGGGTGAATATCTATCATGAAGGTAAAGCTCTGCGAGGAGTTATCGGTAGAAAACCGATCCATCTTCTGCAGCAGGAAGAAAGAAGTAAAGCACCAAAATTGCAAGATCTGTGGATTGACATCGGAGCAAAAGACAAAAAAGCTGCTGAGAAAAAAGTCTCCATCGGCGATATCATCACATTCGCTCCAGGAATGGATATGTTGACCAGAGATTTGGTGACGACAAAAGCCACCGATAACAAAGCAGGCGTTTATGTGGCAGCGGCTGTGTTGAAAGAAATAGCTGGTGAAAAGATCGTGCCAAATGTTTACGCTGTTTCATCCGTGCAGGAAGAAATCGGCTTGCGTGGCGCTACTACAAGCGCCTATGGCATCGATCCGCATGTGGGAATCGCCATCGACGTAACTCATGCCACCGATTATCCCGGCTTAAATAAAGCTGTATTAGGCGAATGCAAACTGGGCGAGGGTCCTTGCATTGTAGTGGGAGCAAACATAAACCCGATGGTTTTCCAATTGCTCAAGAAAGCTGCCGATAAAGCTAAAATTATGTATCAGGTGGAAGCTGCACCACGAGGCACAGGAACCGATGCCAACGCTATCCAGACAACAAGAGCTGGAGTAGCTGCGGGATTGGTGAGCATTCCAAACCGCTATATGCACACACCCAATGAGATCATCTCTTTCAAAGATCTGGATGGAGCAGTTAAGATCATTGCCGAATTTTTGAGAATGATCAACGATGACACGGATTTCATTCCAAAAATATAAACTTAACAAACCGGGTGGGAATGTTCAGCATTCCCGCCCTTTCTTTTTTTAAAATTTACTAAGATGTACTTGCGTCATTAGGAAAATTTATCTTGAACATGATGCACCTCAAAATTACGTTGATTGAGTAGGCAAGAGGCGAAATGATTGAAGTAAAAAAACTGACAAAAACTTTTCTGCAGAAAAATGGGGAAGAGCTGTTCGCAGTGAATGATCTTTCTTTCATAGCTGATAAGGGTGAAATTGTTGTTTTGCTGGGCGTGAATGGAGCTGGTAAAACCACTGCTATGCGGATGCTTTCCACCGTTTTGCAGCCCACAGCCGGAACTGCTACCGTAGAAGGATTCGATATTCGAACTCAAGCTCAGCAGGTTCGGTCAAATCTGGGATTTCTATCCGGTGATACCGGTTTGTATGGACGTCTTACCGCTCGTGAGATAATCACCTATTTTGGGCAGCTCTATGATGTTCTCGAAAGTAATATTAAAGCAAGAATTCTGGAAATGGCTGATCTTCTGGATATGCACGATTTTCTGGATAAAAAGATCGATCTTCTATCCACAGGTATGAAACAGAAAGTCTCCATTGCCCGTTCCATTATTCATGACCCGCCGGTGATGATCTTCGATGAACCAACAGCCGGACTGGATATACTCACTGCCAAAAATATCGTCAATTTCATTCATCACTGCAAAGAAGCAGGAAAGTGTGTTCTCTTCAGCACGCACATCATGAGAGAAGCAGAAAGAATTGCCGACAAGATCGTGATGATTCACGAAGGTAAACTGCTGGTGGAAGGCAAATGGGAAGATTTTCAAAAAGAAACCAGCGCACACGATCTGGACGATATTTTCATTAATTTTGTCAATCAGAAGCGGGAGGCAGCAGATGAATCTGAATAAAGTCTTCACAGTTTATAAAAAAGAAATGCTCGACCTGCTTCGTGATAGGCGAACTGTCATCACATCCTTTGTGCTTCCGGTTATCTTGTATCCGCTGCTCATGATCGGATTTTCTTCTATGATGTCACGTCAGGAAATGAAACTGGAAGAACAGGAAATGACGATCCACATCGAAAACAGAGTTCAGGACGATACTTCCAGACAGATCGTAGAGGCTATTCATGATATCGAAACTTTCCAGATCATGGAAACTCCTTCCTATGAAAGACAAATTTATCTGGATATGGTGGAAGATAACTCCATTCAGGCTTTTGTAGAAATTTCCGACAGCACAACAACTCAAGGTTTAAAGGTTTATCTGGTAACTGTAAATTTCAACAAATCAGATGATAAAAGCAGCCTTTCTTACAACAAATTGTATCGAGCACTCACATCTCTGGAACATGATATTGTGGGCGCCAGGCTGGAAATGATTCAGGTGGATCGTGATATTTTGAATGCGGTCGAAGTCATCGAAAAAAATCTGGCACCGCCGGAGAAAATGATCGGCTTTGCGCTGGGTAAGTTCCTGCCTTATTTGTTGATAATTCTGACTGTGAGCGGAGCCTCGGTGATTGCCGGCGATCTGGTAGCAGGAGAAAAGGAAAGAGGAACGCTGGAAACAATTCTGGTGAGTGCAGCAAAGCGCAACGAACTGGTTGTAGGGAAATACCTGACCATTATCACCATTTCTTTCATCACTGTGCTGCTGAATCTATTCAGCATGTATTTTTCTTTTCGACACATCATCGGTCAAGCGGGGGCTGAATTTACAGGCCTTCAATTACCTATTGGTAATTTTGCCCTGATTTTGCTGTTGATGCTACCTCTCATCACATTTTTTTCGGCAATCTTGCTTTCGGTTTCCACTTATTCCCGGAACATCAAAGAAGCACAGAGCTATCAAACCCCGCTTATCTTTGGCAGCATTATGCTTTCCATGGTCAGTTTTCTGCCGGGATTTGAATTGAATGCCGGCTTTGCCCTTATTCCGATCGTAAACTACTCTTTAATGATCCGTGATGTTCTGCTCAGCAGTTACAGTTTGTCGATGTTTTTTCTCATTATTGGCTATACGATTATTCTGGATGTTGTTCTAATCTATGTTTCCATTAAGCTTTTTAACAGCGAAAAAGTGCTTTTCCGAACAGAAGAAGAAAAATCTCTGAAATTCTGGGGTAAAGGCAAAAAAGATGTTTTTTCCACACAATTTGTTTTCATAGTTTTCCTCGTGCTTCTGCTGGGATTATTCTATTTTGGCAGTAAATGGCAGTCGCAGGATTTGCTGAACGGCTTGATCAAAACTCAGATATTCATAATTCTGCTGCCTGTTATCATCATTTTGCGAACTTCCAAAACAAACATCAAAAAAACTCTCAGTTTGCGATTCACAAAGCCGGTAAATTATCTTCTGGCACTGTTAGCTGCGATTCCAGCCCTGGTTTTTGTGGCTGTTCTGGGACAGATCATCAATCTCTTCTTTCCGATTTCCGAATCTTACCTGGAAGCAATGAAACAATTGATGACTACTTCCACTCATGGTTTCTGGTACAGTCTGTTTGTAATTGCCGTTCTTCCCGGAATCTGTGAAGAGATCCTCTTCCGCGGTTATATCATCAAGGGTTATACAAAATTTGGTTTCTGGCGAGCGATCATTATTTCCAGCATTCTATTCGGCATTTTCCACCTTGATCCTTTCCGACTTGTTCCAGCTTCGCTTCTGGGAATCTGGATGGGTTTTCTGCTGTTGAAAACCGGCAGCATTTTCGTTCCTATTCTAGCTCATTTTGCCAATAATGCTCTGGCCTTGATAATCACAAATTTTGGAGAGAATATTCCAATTTTAAATACATTAGAAGGCGAAGAGAATATTCCATACTGGTATATTATTCCTGCCGGAATAATAATTTTCTACATTTATAAAATGTTTGATAAATTTAATAAGCAAGTTTAGTTGAATGGCAATATTTAAGAAAGATTTTCAGGAGTAAATTATGTGTGGGATCGTAGGTTATATAGGACACAGAAAAGTAACGCCGATCATTGTGGAAGGCATCAAGCGCCTTGAGTATAGAGGTTATGACAGCTCAGGACTGGCTATCATCGACAAGAACGGAGAGCTGAAAATACATAAGAAACTCGGCAAGATAATCGAACTGGAGCGAACTTTGCCGGCTCCTTCGGAACTGGAAGGAACGTTGGGAATTGCACACACACGCTGGGCTACACACGGCAAACCTACAGAAGTAAATGCTCATCCTCATACCTGCTGTCATGGCAAGATCGCCGTTGTGCATAACGGAATAATCGAGAATTACCGCAATCTGCGAAAAAAACTGGAATCGGAAAATCACACGATCAAGAGTGAAACAGATACCGAAATTCTGGTTCATCTAATTGAGCATTTTGAACACGAAACCAAAGATCTGACTGCCGCTGTTCAGCAGGCTCTTAAATTGGTGGAAGGAACCTACGGCATTGCAGTTATCAGCAGTGATCATCCCCGGAAAATAGTGGCAGCCCGCAAAGGAAGTCCACTCATTTTTGGGATCGGTAGAGATGAGTTTTTTGTAACTTCCGATGTTAGCGCCATCATCATTCACACCAAAAGAGTCATTTATCTCAAAGATGACGAAATTGTCACTATCGAGCCTGATCATTTCGAGATAACCACTCTGGATAATAAAGTCGTGAAGGCAAAGATCTCCGAAGTGGACTGGGATGTATCCTCCATCGAGAAAGGTGAGTTTAAGCATTTCATGCTGAAAGAGATCTTTGAACAGCCTGTATCTGTGGAAAATGCTTTTCGCGGTAGACTGGTTTCGGAATTATCTTCTGTTCGTTTGGGCGGTTTGAATATGACCGGAGAGGAATTGCGCAGTATAGAAAGATTGCAGATCGTAGCCTGCGGCACATCCTGGCATGCGGCTCTCATCGGTAAATACATCATAGAAAATATTGCGCGGGTGCCTGTAGAAGTGGAATATGCCAGCGAATATCGCTATCGTAATCCTATCGTTCCACCTCACACTCCGGTTTTTTTCATCAGTCAATCCGGTGAAACTGCTGATACTCTGGCAGCACTTTATAAGGCTAAAGCCAAAGGAGCATTGGCATATGGCATCACCAATACGATCGGCAGCACGATAGCGCGGGAATCGGACGGCGGAGTTTATATTCATGCCGGAGCTGAGATCGGAGTTGCCTCCACCAAAGCCTTCACTTCTCAGGTTACGATTCTTACCTTGCTTGCTGTTCTTCTGGGCAGGATGAGAAATCTGGCTCCCACCTTCGGTGCCGCTTTTATCAAAGAACTGCAGAAAATCCCTCAAAAAATTCAGCAGATCCTGGATGATAACGATAAGATTCTGGAAATCGCTAAAACTCTGGTCGCTTCCAAAAATGCGCTCTATCTGGGAAGGGGAGTAAATTTTCCGGTTGCTTTGGAAGGCGCACTTAAACTGAAAGAGATCTCATATATTCATGCCGAAGGATATCCGGCAGCCGAAATGAAACACGGACCGATCGCTCTTATCGATGAGAACATGCCGGTGGTGGCAATCGCTCCCGATGATGTTATTTATGATAAGATCATATCCAATCTGCAGGAAGTGAAAGCGCGTAACGGTCGCATCATTTCCATTGCCACTGAAGGTGATAAGCGGATAATAGAGCATTCCGAAAACGTGATCTACATTCCCAAAACCATGCAGACTCTGCAACCGCTTCTTTCCGTAATACCGCTGCAGCTTTTAGCCTATCATGTGGCTAATCTGCGAGGTTTGGATGTAGACCAGCCACGCAATCTGGCCAAAAGCGTTACTGTGGAATAAAAGCCGACAATGCCAAGCCGCGATATCAACCTCACAGGAATTATCATCAAAAAAACCAAATATCGCGAAACCAGTCTCATCGCAGATGTCATCACGCCGCAATACGGACACATTTCCCTCATGGCAAAAGGGGTTCGCAACAGTAAAAGCAAAAGCATCGGACTTCTGGAGACCTTGAATGAACTTGATCTGATCTTGTACAAAAACCCCAGCAGCGAATGGTACATCTTCAAAAATGCCGAGTTGATAACACCTCATCTCTACAATACCGATTTTGAAACCGGCATTTTGATGCAGGCTGCTGCCGAAATCTATAAACAGCTCATTATGGAAAAAAGCGATTATCAAGAGCTTTACGAACTCCTGCAAAATTATCTGCAATACATTCGATCCATCAAGAAAAATGGTATTGCCGTCTTCTGGCGGTTTCTGCTTAAACTATTTCAAGTGAGCGGCATCGAATTGGATGTTCTGAATTGCCTGCAATGCCAGAAAAATCAGGAATTTGTGGGTTACTATCCTCAAAAGCACGGATTTATCTGCCGGCAGTGTTATCGTCCGGTGCAGGATAATTTCGTGATCAAGATCAACTCAAAATCTGCTTTCATTATATCCAATTTGAAGCAGATCGGTAACATGCTGACGGAATTGGAAATCGATAAAGAAACGAGGCAGCGCATGAATTCTATTTTTTTGATGCATCTATCGGAACATTTTCATAAAGCTTTTCATTTGAGAAGTTTGGAGATGATAAACTAATCTCACCCAAATCTATAGAAATGAGAATATTCCATTAATTATTCTATCAGCAAACTTCCTTTTTGTTAGTACTAAGAGAAATCCAATAATTGCAACTAAATATAACACAATCTGCATAGGCCAAATTGAACTGTTGCAATCACCGAAACGGATAAAAACTGTTCAAGGGTAATACTTACTTAATAAAAACAACAAATTTTTTACACTTTATTATTTATGGTCATGACGATGATGTATATCCGGAAAATGCTTATGAGAATGTTTTCTGCTTTCGTGTTTATGCAGGTGTGAATGAATTTTTTTGGGATCTACATCATTATCATGCTCGTGATCATGATGATCATCATCATGTTTGTGTATATGAATATGTGATGTATTATTATGAGTATGTGCATGCTCATGGAAACTCAGATTTGTCAGGACTATTCCTATTGCTAATAATATCATAGAAATAATCACGTAGCTATTGATAGGTTCTGATAGAAAGATAAATGCTGCAAGGATACCCCAGAAAGGACCTGTTGAAAATAATATCTGGCTTCTGGTTGCACCCATATATCGCGCTGATGTAACATACATAACAATGCTTAATCCATAAGAGATAGCACCAAGGATTAAAGCGAAGATGACAATATTAAAAGGTATATTAAAACCGATCATGATCAATCCGATCACAAAATTTGTAGTTCCGGCAAATGCTCCTTTTAAAAAGGTTATGGATTGAGGAGAAGCTCCATCAACCAGAGCAGTCAGATGATTGTCAATCCCCCAGCATATACAAGCTAACAACACCAGTAAACCGGAATATAAAGCTCCAAAACCTTCCTGAAATGAAATAACTATACCAGCTGTTAATGCAAATATGACGCCTAATATTGCAGTTTTGTCTAGATGGTCTTTAAAAAATAACATTCCTAATATTGCAGTGGTAACGAGCTCTAAATTCAACCAGATAGAAACCGATGATGAATTAGCAAGCTTTAAACCCAGCAAAAGAAATACAGGTCCAAGAAATCCTCCGAAAATGATGATACCCCAGATTGATTTTCTATTTTCTGCTATTTTGATATAATGGATCTCTTTTCGGAAATTCTTTATAATATAGGGAGTAAAAATAACTGCTGCTCCCCAATATAATAGTCCAGCTAACAAAAAGCTATTTATCTCATTTAGTAAGTATTTGCTGAATGGAGTAGCAACCCCAAACAACAATCCAGATAATAAACCAATTATTAAGGAGAATTTTTTCACAACACCACCCTAAACAACAAAGCCATCTCACCGAGTATCCTGAAAGTCTCCAGTTCGTATTCTTCTAAAACGATTACATCGTATTCCTGATTAAGCGGTCTCAGAAGAACTCGCATTTTCTCTTCATCAAGCTGTAGCTTCTTGAGTGTGATACCATCCGGTGTCTTACAGGCACATACTTTCTTTTTAAATCTATTCAACATAATCGATTCCGATTTTATTATTGATAAATTTAAGACAAGAAAAATATTATTGTCCTGCCGGGTCGTAGTCCCGGAGCGGATTCATCATTATTCTATGGATTTTCAGATCGCCTTCATTCCATTACGGCGCGTCAGTCTTCGCTTTCCGCTCCGCTCCAAGCGAAGACTGGTGGAGGTGGCGGGAATCGAACCCGCGTCCAAAGATAAGTCAAAAGCCGAATCTACATGCTTAGTTGTTTTTGATCTCGTCGAATAGCAGGAAAACAATCAAACCATGCCAATCGACCAGCCTGTTAGTTTTCGAACGACATTACAGGCATCTGCCGTTTATAGCCGTTATTTATGGCGGTCTGCTGAAAGCCTGACGGCAAAACTTTTCAGGACCGTAGCTGAACTATGCAGCTAATGCAAAGTTATCGTTTGCGTTTAATTTAAGTATCACCGTTTTTTTACGAGAAAGGTAATCTCCTCGGCATGCATCAGCAATCCCCTTTATCCCTGTCGAAACCAGGACACCCCCGTCTATAAAGCTTACAATGAACTGTGTGATAATTTATTTGGAAAGGATGCAATGTCAAACTAAACTATTGTCATTTAATATTTTTTATTTACAATTGGAACCGGAAAAACAAATTTACATCAAATTATATTTAGTGGGGAAAATGAGTAAGACGAGATTAGTGAAAAATGTGGGTTCAATGTCGATCGCTGTTTTTATCAGCCGGATTTTGGGATTGCTGCGTGATATTGTGATGACCAATTATTTCGGCACAACCAGCATCGCCGATGCATTTCGCGTAGCCTTTCAGATTCCCAATTTCCTTCGCCGTCTATTTGGCGAAGGAGCGCTCTCGGCTGCTTTCATCCCGATTTACAGCGATATCGGCATAAAAAAAGGACGCGAATATCAGATCCGCTTTGCCATAAATGTAGTTTCATTACTCACAATTTTTCTAATTATTCTGTGTATTCTGGGAATTTTCCTGGCACCGTTTCTAGTCAAAGTGATAGCACCGGGTTTGGATGATGTTACCCAGGCTCTCACGATCAAACTTGCGCGTCTGCTCTTTCCTTATTTATTTCTGATCGGCATATCTTCCACACTTATTTCGATTTTAAATTCACATGATATGTTCTTTATTCCTGGTTTATCATCAGCATTTTTGAATATAGGAATGATCGGCAGTCTGGGTATTTATATTTTAATTAACGATTCTTCCACCATGCAAGAAAAGATCTTTTACTGGTCTTATGGTGTACTTCTGGGCGGATTGCTGCAGACGATCATCAATTTTCCGCTGCTCAAAAAACTCGGTTATCGAGTCAAACTGAATCTGAATACTCAGAGCGAAGCTTTGAAGGCAGTTTGGCAAAGATTGATACCAGGTGCTATCGGCATTGCGGTTCGACAGATAAATTTGATCGTGGATGTGATGCTGGCTTCTCTGCTCGCTACCGGCAGCATCGCCGCTCTGGGCTACGGTAATCGTTTGATGCAGCTTCCTATGGGTATATTTGGCGTGGCAGCAGGTGTGGCAGTTCTACCGCTGTTTTCCAGATTCGTATCTTTGCAGGATTGGAAGCGATTGAGTGAAAGTTTAAAGTTCTCGATTATTTCTCTCAGTTTTATTATGCTGCCCATCACCGCTCTCACTGCCGGTTTGGGAAAGGATTTGATTCGACTTTTCTTCCTGCGGGGAGCGTTCGACCTGAATTCTGTGGAAATGACCTATAAAGCTCTGCTTTTCTATTCATTGGGAATCTTCTTCTACAGCATGAATCGGCTGATCATTCCGGTTTTTTATGCCAATAAAGACACCAAAACTCCGGTGAAAGTTTCTGCCGTTGTGGTCGTGATAAATATTATTCTAAATCTTATTCTGATGCAGTTCATGGCTCATGCCGGTTTAGCTTTGGCTACTTCCATTTCGGCTGCAATCCAATTCCTTATCCTCTGTGATCTGATGAATAAACGCATCGGTAGGATTCGCTTTCCAAACGTTGTAAAACCGATTGTGAAATTATTCCTTCTATCTGTGATAATACTCATCATAATTCTTTTGGCAAATCATTATCTGGTTTCTTCTTCTTTCATTGAGATATTGGCAAAATTGATAATTCTATCTCTGATCAGTTTAGCCATTATGCTAGTGGGAAGTGATCTTTTGAAAATTGAATACAGTAAAGAGATCAAACAAAGAATAAAACAAAAGCTTTTGAAAAGATAATGCCTTCCATTCCAGATAATATAAAGCAAAAGTTGATTTTATTGCCGGAATCTGCCGGCGTTTATCTTATGAAAAATGCTGCCGGAAAAGTCATTTATGTGGGCAAAGCCAAAGTCTTGAAACATCGGGTGCGTTCCTATTTCACGGGTAGTGCTGCCGATGCCAAAACCCGGGAGCTGGTATCTAAAATCGCTGATTTGGATTACATCTTGACCTCAACGGAGGAACAGGCGCTGGTTCTGGAAGCGAATCTGATCAAAAAATACAAGCCGCGCTATAATATTTCCTTGAAGGATGATAAACAATATCCTTTCATCAAGATCACAGTCAAAGAGGATTTTCCCCGCATTTTTGTTACCAGAAATTTGCTGAAAGACGGATCGCGTTATTTTGGTCCTTACACAGATTCCAGAGCAATTCGCAAAACGCTGAGATTGATGGAATGGATCTTTCCGCTGCGCACCTGTAATAGAACTATTGAAGCTGGCGGAAAGTCGTATAGCCGCGCTTGTGTGAACTATCAATTGGGAAAATGTTCAGCACCCTGTCTGGGGAAAATTACGAAATTTGAATATCAGAAACTTATCACAAATGCTGTTAATTTTTTGAATGGGCGTAATCAGGATGTCATAGATGAAATGATGTATCAGATGAAACTATTCAGCGCTGATCTGGAATTTGAAAAAGCAGCCCGTCTGCGCGATAAAATTTCTGATATTCAAAAGTTGAACAGCAGCCGTAATCTTTTTTTCACAGACCAGAAGAATCGTGATGTGATCGGCTTGTACAAGGAAGATAAGAAAGCTGCTGTTGCTGTGTTGAAAGTGCTTTCCGGCAAACTGCTGAATAAAGAGATCTACAATATGGATAATGTGGAAGGTCGTGACACTTCGCAGATCATGAGAGCTTTTCTACAGCAGTATTATGCAGAAAAACTGGATGAACTTCCGCATCGCATTCTGCTGCAGACAAAGCCGGAAGATTTTATCACTTTGAATAAACTCTTAAAAAATAAACTGATCATTCCCCAGAGAGGAGAAAAACGTTCACTCATAACTATCGCCAGGGATAATGCTTTTAATCAGGTGGAAGAGCAAAAATTGAAATATTTGCGAAAAAGCAGCAGAACGATTTTTCCGATTAAAGAATTGAAGGATAAATTAGGTTTAAAAAAACTTCCCCGCAAAATGGTCTGTCTTGATATTTCCACCATTCAGGGCATCGATACAGTTGCTTCACTTGTTTTTTTTGCCAATGGCAAACCCAAGAAAAAAAACTATCGGCATTACATCATCAAAACCGTGCAGCAGCAGGATGATTTTGCCAGCCTGGCAGAAACACTGCAGCGATATCTGCTGAAACTTGATGAGCAGGAAAAACCGGATCTGGTTGTGATCGATGGAGGAAAAGGGCAGTTGAATTCAGCTTACAGAATCCTACAGGAAATGAAAATTGATGATATTGAAATGATCTCTCTGGCTAAGAGATTGGAAGAAGTATTTCTGCCGGAAAAGTCGGAATCCGTCATTTTACCACGCTCTTCCTCTGCTCTCAGATTGCTCATTACTCTGCGTGATGAAGCTCATCGTTTTGCAATCACATTCCACCGCAAAAAACGAAGCAGTCGAACACTGAGCAGCGATTTAGATCGCATTCCCGGAGTGGGAGAAACTACGAGATTCTTACTTTTAAAAGAATTTGGATCGGTGGAAAAGATCGGCAAATCTACAGTATCGCAACTGATGAATGTGAAAGGAATAGGACGCAAATCCGCTGAAAAAATCCTGGATCATTTAAAATGAGCAGAAGTTTCTATTTGACAATTCCCGGCTTACATTTAGTTAACCATTCCAGAAAATAAGAGTTGTAGGAGTATATGAAAATATTTTTTGTTTTTATTAGTTTTTTGGTTGTTTTCTCACTTTTCTCTCAAAATAATCTGTCGGAAATCGATAGCCTGGAAACTGTTCTGCCGGCTTTGGAGGAAAGAGAAAGTCTCGATGTTCTAATAAATCTTACTCTTCTCTATCTGAATGAGGATCCGCAGTCCAGTATCAGATATGGAAATCAAGCTATCCAGTTAGCAGAAAAATTCAATCTTAAGGCAAAGAAAGCACAATTACACACGCTGGTGGGAGTAGCCTACGAATATCGAGGAAATTTTACCAAAGCTCTGGAATTGTATAATAAATCTTTAGATATAGCTAATAGTATCGAATCATTGGATTTAATAGCCAGCGCTTTGATCAACATCGCAGTTGTTAATCAGAACATGGGAAAACATGATGTTTCTTTGAATTACAATCTGCAAGCGCTGGAAATGTATCGCGAAATGGAGAATAACAATGGCATTGCCAATGCCCTAAACAATATCGGTAATGTATATTTATATATGGAACAATATGAAAAAGCTCTCAATTATTACCTGCAGGCGATCGAAAAAAAGAAGACCTTGAAGGCAGCAACAGATATTGCTTCAACCTATCACAATATTGCTCTGGTTTATCAGGCTTTGGCAGAATATGATGCTGCGGTTCAATATTATGATCTTGCCCTCGAGGACATGAGAGCAAACAATGATCGTTATAGTATGGCGATCTGCTATGCCAATCTTTCCAGTCTTTACTATCTTACGGAGAATTATAATAAAGCATTATTTTACATCACCGAATCGCTGCATTTACATGAAAAAATGCAGAACACGGAGCTCATCTGCAGCGCAAAGATCAATTTGGCTAATATCTTTATTAAAACCGGCAGATTTGCAGAAGCAGAAAAAATCCTGCAGGAAAATCTGACTTTTGCACAGGAAAATGAATTTTACAGTCTTAAAGCCGAAATTCTGGAATCTTATTCCCATTACTATCAAGAAACCGGAGATTACAAAAATGCCCTGGATTTCCACACAAGTTTCAAAGCTCTGCAGGATTCTCTCAATCAAAATCTGAACCGGCAGAAGATTGCAGAATTGAGTATTCAATATGAAACAGCACAACGGGAAAAAGTAATTGAACTATTAAAACAGCAGGCAATATATAGTCAAAAAACAAGAAATTTCTTAATTATTGTAATATTATTGGGAATAATTTTTTTGATTATACTTTTGAATCTCTATTATTCCAAGGTTAAAGATACACAATTGCGGCAGGAAATGCAGGAGAAACTGCAGCAAAGTGAGCATAAATATAGAACTTTAACCGAATATCTGAAAGTGGCGGTTTACACATATAATATTGAGGGAAGATTCAATTATGTAAACAAAGCTACTTGTGATATTTCCGGCTATTCTGAGCACGAATTATTAAAGATGCACTTTTATGATCTGATCCATCCCAAACACAGAGATCTAGTTCAAAGAAGAGGTTTAGCTCGTTTGAAAGGAGATGATATTCCCTCCAATTATGAATTTATGATCATCACCAAAAATGGAGAAATCAAATGGTTGGAAACTTCCAATGTAAGAGTTAATATTGGTGGCATTATCATGGTTTTGGGAACTTCCCTGGATGTGACAGACAGGTATATTGCCCATGAAAAATTGCAGGAATCAGAAGCTCAGTTGCGGGCAATTTTCTCTGCCATGGACGATGTTATTTTTACTATGGATAATAAAGGGACCTATTTATCGATCGCTCCAACAAATCCCGATTTGATGTACAAACCGGTTGAAGAAACGGTCGGTAAAAAACTCCATGATATTTTTCCCAAGCAACAAGCTGATTATTTTCTTTCCAAAATTCAGGAATGCCTTATCAAGCAGGATGTAGTTGCGTTTGATTATCAGCTTCCGATCAAAAACGAGCTGCTCTGGTTTGACGGAAGATTAACACCAATAAGTGATAATAAGATTCTAATGGTCGCCAGAAATATCACAGAACGTAAAAAATCATTGGCAAAGTTAGTAGAAAGCGAAGAAAAATATCGTAATCTTGTTGAATCCATCGAAGAAGGCATGGCAATCGTAGATGCGGATCACAACTTCCTGTTTGTAAATAAAGCCGCATCAAAAATATTTGGGTACAGAACAGATGAACTTCTCAGCATGAATGTTCAGGAAATTTTCAGTGAAGAAATGAAAGAAGAATTTCTGGAAAATTTTGAAAGAAGAAAACAAGGTGAAAAAACAAAATATGAAGCCTGGATCAATCGCAAAGACGACAGCAGAAAACTGCTGAAAATCTCTTCTGCTCCTCTTTTCAAAAAAGATGAATTTGTCGGATCAGTTTCAATTTTTTCTGATATCACCGAGATGCACGCTGCCGAAGAAAAGATCAAAGCATCACTGCGGGAAAAGGAAGTCATGCTGCAGGAAATCTATCACCGGGTTAAAAATAACATGCAGATCATCTCCAGTATGCTTAAGCTGCAATCGCTGCATATCAACAAAGAAAATGCACTTGAACTATTTAAAAACAGTCAGAGTCGGGTTAAATCCATGTCGCTGGTTCATGAAAAATTATATCGATCCCGAGACCTTTCCCGCATCAATGCAAAGGATTATTTTTCCAGTCTGCTCAAACAGATCTTTGTTTCCTACAGCCTGCAGGCAAAAGACATAAAATATACTATCGATTGCGAAGATATAAATTTGGATATAAATTCTGCTATTCCCTGCGGCTTGATCGCCAATGAATTGATCACAAATTCTTTAAAACATGCCTTTTCTGATGAGGGCGGTTTGGTCACACTGCGCTTTAAAAGTTTGGATGACGATAAATTCAAATTGGAAATTGGTAATAACGGCAAAGATTTTCCGGAAAATTTCACTCTGGAAAATGCTTCTTCATTTGGCTTGCAGCTGGTTGATATACTCAGTAAACAGCTTCATGCAGATTTTGATTTGGAAAGAAAAGAGGGTGCTAATTTTGTGTTTATTTTTAAGGAGTTGAAGAAATAATGTTATGGATTTTTATTGATAGAAGATTTTTGATTTGCTGTATTTTTTTGCTTCTGGTACCGAATCTTTTCGCCTCGAGCAAAATTGACAGTTTAACCATTGCATTGCAGGATTCACACGGTAGAACAAAAGTCGATATTTTGAATGAATTATCTTATCTTGTACGCAAGATGGATATTGAAAGCAGCATAAAATATGCAGAGCAAGCCAGAGATCTTGCTGAAGAATACGAATACGACAGCGGGATGGCAAAAGCTCATTACAGGTTGGGTTACAATAATTATTTTAAATCCGAATACGAGGAAGGAATAAGAAATTTCAGGCAGGCAGCTAATCATTACGAAATAGAAAATGACTTTCGACAGATGGGAATCTGCTATGAGTTTATACACAATTGTTATATCAAAATGGATGATTACGAACTAGCCTATACAAACATGGATCTGGCAATTTCCTACTTTCAGGATGCAAATGCCGAAAAGGATATTGCCAGAGCGTATTCCAATTCATCAAAGCTGCTTACTCGTTTGGGAAATCTCGATCAGGCTTTGGCAAACCTGCATCTGGCGCTCGAGATTAAAGAAAGAATGCTGGCAGAAGGTAAAGAAGATAACAAAAGATCACTGGCTTCCACTCTGCATAATATTGGTGTTATGCTTTTAAAAACAAAAGATTTCGAAAGAGCTTTGGAATATTTCTTTAAAGCGGTGGATATTCAGAAGGAATTGGGAAGTGAAAATGGTTTGTATTTCAGTAATATTGCTATTGCTTATCAGCAACTGGGACAGTATGATAAAAGCTTGGAATATCACGATAAAGCCCTTTTCATTTATCGTCAGCAAAATGAAATCGATCATATCGCCGGAACATTGAACAATATCGGTTATCTGTATGATCTGCAGAAACAATGGGAAAAAAGTTTGGATTTTTATCTGCAGGCTCTGGAATTGAAGCATCAGGAAAATGATGCCTTCGGCATTGCGAATTGTGCAAAAAATGCCGGCAGCATCTATCTGGAACTCAATCATCTGGAATCTGCCCGGCGTTTAATCGATGAGAGCATGGCTCTGGCTGAAAAGAACAATATGGTAGAGATCATTCGAGATAACAATTACCTTTATTCCAGATTGTACGAAAAACAGCAGAACTTTCAAAAAGCGCTTGCCTATGAACGCATCTATTCAGCTCAAAAGGACAGTACTTTCACGCGGTCTATGCAGGATAGAATCGCCGAACTGGAAACGCAGTATAATCTACGGGAAGAAAAACGTGCGAATGACATTTTGCAGAAGGATAATCGAATTTTGATGCTGACTGCGGAAAAAGCTAATCTGGCTAAGCTGCGTTCCTACCTCATGGCTATTTTTTTTCTATTGCTGGTAATTCTGCTCTCCCAGCTTTACTTTCGAAAACGAACTAAAGAAAAATTGCTTTCTCAGCTTAAAGATGAATTAGAAAAACAAGTTCTAAAACGTACTCAGGAATTGGAACGAACCAATCTGAACTTGATGCAGGAAGTAGAAGTTCGCAAAAAAGCCGAAGAGATCATTCAAGATTCTCTGCATGAAAAAGAAGTGATGCTGCGAGAAATCCATCATCGCGTTAAAAATAATCTGCAGGTTATTTCCAGCATCATCAACCTGCACATTGAAAAGGAAGATCTCAAAAATGATGTATCCAATCTGCTTATGAACATCCAGAACAGGATCTACTCCATGAGTTTGATCCACGAGAAATTGTATAGTGAAGATAACCTGGCAAAAATAGACTTTGCCAGCTACACAAAAGGTCTGGTCGAATATCTGCTGTCAAATTATCAGGAAAAAAGCTCAAATATTGTTTCCCGCATAGAAATTGAGAATATCAAACTGAACGTGACGACCGGCATCCCCTGCGGACTCCTGATAAATGAAATTGTTACAAATTCCATCAAGTATGCCTTCTCTGATAATACCAGAGGTGAAATCTATATACGGATGAAAAAAGATGCTGAAAACTATATCAGCATGACGATCGGTAATAATGGAGAAGATTTTGATTTCGCAGCAGCAGAAGAGAAAAATACGATTGGGCTCAAGCTCATAAAACTGCTTTCCAGACAGTTACGCGGTAAGCTGCATATTGATTCCACAAACGGAATTTGTTATACACTTAAATTTAAAGAAATTGGATAGGGAGAGAACTGATGAAGATTAAAAGCGAGATCATGGATGAAAAGAATATCGAACACACTTTGCGGCGTATGGCTTTTGAGATCTTGGAAAGAAATGAGGGGATGGATGGAGTATATTTGATCGGTATTCGCAGCAGGGGTGTGCCGATGGCGATGAGATTGGCAGAATATCTGGAAGAGATCGAAGATATCAAAGTTCAGGTGGGAATTCTGGATATTTCTCTTTATCGGGACGATCTTTCTCTGATTGCTGAAAAACCGGTAGTGAAAGGTTCCGAAATCGATTTTGATATCACAGATAAGATCATCGTGCTGATCGATGATGTGCTTTTCACCGGACGAACTGTACGAGCTGCCATAGCCGCAGTTCTGGATTTTGGCAGACCCAGAAGGATCGAACTGGCTGTCCTGATCGACCGCGGTCATCATGAAATGCCGGTGAAAGCAGATTATCTGGGAAAATTCGTACCAACTTCCGGCAGAGAAATAATCAAAGTTTCCTTTAATCAAACCGACGAAGACGAAAAAGTGCGTATAATGATGCGAGATTAATTCTAAATTAAAGAAAAATCAGATCAGCCAGCTTCAACATTTTAGCGCTCCAACCAAATGAGTGCTAATTTTATTTTGACAAAATTACCTTCTAAATTAATTTATCACCAAAAATGAAAATTGATAAGGAGTAAGATTATGGCAGAAAAGAAAACGACAAAAAAAGGCAAGCTTTCTATTCACACAGAGAATATATTTCCAATCATCAAAAAATGGTTGTACAGTGAGCACGATATTTTCCTGCGGGAGCTGATTTCCAACTCTATCGATGCTTTGAACAAACGCAAAATGCTGCAGCCGGAATTAGCTGAAAAAGATCTGAAAGTAGAGGTTAAGATCAATAAGAATAAGAAAACCATTCAGGTGATAGATTATGGCATCGGTATGACAGCGGCGGAAGTGAAGAAGTATATCAATCAAATTGCTTTCAGCGGGGCAGAAGATTTTGTGGAAAAATTCAAGGATAAACAATCCAACATTATCGGTCATTTCGGGCTGGGTTTTTATTCCAGTTTCATGGTTGCCGATAAAGTTACTATCGACACACTTTCCTACAAAAAGAATTCCAAACCTGTTCATTGGGAATGCGAAGGAGACACCGAATTCAATCTGGAAGAAGGTAAAAGAAAAGATGTAGGAACCACAGTAACGATCAAGTTGAACAAAGATAACCAGCAGTACCTGGAAGATGCCAAAGTAAAAGAACTCATCGAGAAATACAGCAATTTCATGCCCTATCCCATCGAGTTCAATAAAGAAGTTGTAAATCAGAAGGAAGCACTTTGGCTGCGCAAACCGAAAGACGTGAAAGATGAAGAATACAAAGAATTCTACAAGCAGCTATTCCACGATTGGGAAGATCCGCTTTTCTGGATTCACTTGAATGTAGATTTTCCCTTTAATCTAAAAGGGATTTTGTATTTTCCCAAAATTAAGACTCAGCTTGATGTAAATCAGGGAAAAGTGAAATTGTATTGCAATAACGTATTTGTAGCTGACGATCTGAAAGGTATCATTCCGGAATTTCTGCTGCTTTTAAAAGGCGGTATCGATATTCCCGATATTCCACTAAATGTTTCGCGATCATTTTTGCAGCAGGATAAGCAAGTGAATAAAATCTCTCAATTCATCATCAAAAAAGTAGCAGACAGTTTGAAAGAAATCTTCAAAGAAGACCGCAAAAAATATGAAGGTTTCTGGGAAGATATCAATCAATTCATCAAGTATGGAATGCTTACCGATGAGAAATTCAACGAATCCATGCGGGATTATGTGATCTTCAAAACAACGCAGGACGATTACGTAACAATTCAGGAATATCAGGATCGCAACAAAAGCGATGATAAACCGCAGAAGATCTTCTACGCTCCCAGCGAAGATACTCAGGTTTCCTACCTGAATATGATGAAAGAACAGGGAATCGAAGTTATTTATTCTACTTCTGTTCTGGATAATCATCTCTTCCAGAACCTGGAAATGAAAAATAATGAGATTACCTTTGTCCGCATCGATTCCGAGATCAACGATCTGCTGGTGGAAAAAGATAAAAAAGAAGTTGTAGATGCCAATAATCGAACAATTTCAGATAAGATCACAGAGATCTTCAATAAGCAGCTGAATGATAAGATCGAAGCCAGTTTCCACAAAGATGATTATGCCAAATTCATCAAAAAATATCCCGATGCCATTTCAGCAATCAGTCCTTACATCAGAATTCAGGAAGATTACACCTACATCAAACCTTATGATATTCCTGTAGAAGTGCGAACTAAAATCGGTGAAGCAACTTACAAGGAAATCATGGAAAAAACTTATATGGACGTGAAAACCGAGATCAAATATCTGAAGGCAAAAGAAATTCCAGCCATGATCGTCTTCAACGAATTCATGCGTCGTTTCCAGGAAATGAATTTTATGGAAAACAGGGGAGACAGCGACATGCTGAAAAACCACACTCTGGCTGTTAATCCCGATAATGAAACTATAGGGAAAATCGTCGAGTTCTACGATAAAGGCGATATGGAAAAAGTGGAATTGCTGGTTAATTATATCCACGAACTGGCACTTCTGGAACAAAAACGCTTCAGCGGCAAAGAACTGCAGGCGTTCATTTCCAAAGCAAACAAAGTGCTGGGAATGATAAACTAAGAATATCTATAAACCTGCCAAGTTTTGGAAGCCTGGCAGGTTTTTTTTATGTTCAATGAATAGCCCCGTGATTTATCGCGGGGACAAAAGTTCACAAAAATAAAAAATGGGCTTTAGCCCTATTATTGGGTTAAAATCCAAGTTTTGTATCATCCTTGATCCACGCCTTAAAAGACGTGGCAACTTAGAGGTACGTGACGATTTAGAAGTCCTGTACTGGAGTTCAGACTTGACTGGATTTTCTAAACATTACAAGAATCTTCCAAATCCAATAAAAACCTTTTCACATCCAATCCACCCGCAAAACCACCAAGATCACCATTTTTGCGAATAACTCGATGGCAGGGGACGATCACGGGAATGGGATTATAATGATTGGCACATCCCACTGCACGAGCCTTTTTTATGCCACCAACTCGAGATGCCAGTTCCTGATAAGAAATGGTATTTCCAAATGGAATTCTCATTAGTTCATTCCACACTGATTTACGAAATTCCGTTCCTTCAAGTTTTATCGGAAGATCAAATACTCTTCTTCTGCCGGCGAAATATTCATTCAGTTGTTTTTCAGTTTTCTCCAGAATTGCATTTGATCGATCAAATTTGTCTGCTTCACAAAAAGTAATACGCAGCAGATGATCTTCATCGGCATATAATCCCAATTTGCCGACAGGTGTATCGATGGTTTTTGAATAGATCATTGATGACCTTCGATTATTTTTGTTTCGCCAATTCATGCCTGATCAGTTCACCGGTTGAAGCCAGCATTTCGATCAATTTATTCTGCTTATCTTCAAAAAGAATACCGCTCCATTCATCCATAAAGAATTTTTTAAATTCTATCGCGATACAACAGGCATTTTGGGGAAACGTGTTATGGATCCAGCGGGGAAAGTTTCCTCCCGGAAATTTACCGTTAGTTGTCACGGAAAGCTGGTTTCCATAATAATCGAAGTCTTCAAATTTTTCTTTTATCTTTTGAACCAGCCCCAGCCATCTTGGATCCATATTGCTTATTCCCAACATTATATCCCGGTTCGTTTCAGGGTCGTCAAAAGGTGCATCAATTCCTGCTCTTTGATGATTGTAGGAATGGATATCCCAAACAAAAAAACTGCCGAATTCTGCTGCCATTTTCCGCAAATATTTCTCGGTTTCCCGATAAAATTCAAAATATTTACGGTAAGATTCCTCCAAAACTTTTACGGATGGTTTCTCCTTTCGAACTTTTAAGCCCCAGGAATCCTGCGGCGTGACGTAAACGCATTTGTCCGAACTGCGATTGAGATCCACTTCAAAACGGCTGGTCACTCCAATTATGCGATTATTGCATATTTTTGTGAATTTATCCGTAAAAGGATCTTCCTCATATAACTGCTGATCTTCCGATATTGCCAGATTTTTTTTTACTGCTTCCGAAAGTGCATGACCATTGTGAATGGCTGCACAAACGATCGGCGTATCGCAGGCAAATTCAAAATCTGCTAACATTATTCCACGATCAGCTTAACATCTTCCGAAGGTTCGGAAACAATGATGGCAATATTTTGAAAATATCGGTTTGCCACATGTTGAATATCTTGCCAGGTTACATCCTGCAGATACTCTGCACTTTTCTTCAGATAATCATAACCGAGCCCGGTTGCTTCATATTGTGTAATGTAATACGGCAGATTGTTGTCGTCCATATAGGAATTCATGATCTTCTGATTTTCTTCGATAGCCAGAGCGATCTCTTCCGGCGAAACGGGAACGGTTTTCAATTTTTCAATTTCAGCCATCAAAACAGCAATGAGTTCAGCTTTTTTGTCTATGGAAGTCTGGCTGGTAAGCCGGAAATAGCCATGATTTTCTGAATAACCATAGGAAGAATAACCATAATAGGCCAGATCGTTTTCGCCGCGCAGCGCTTTATGAATTCTGCCCCGGGCACCATTGCAGATCAGGTTGATCACGGTCATTGTTTTAAAATCTTCCGAAACTTGGGTGGGAGCCGGCATATTCAGGTTCACGTTAACCTGTTCGAATTTGTATTTATTCAGAAATTCATCATTCATTTGGGGAACCTGCAGAAAAGTTTGCGCTGCTTCTATTCTGCCGCCGGGCAGGTTTTTGAAGATCTTTCTGGCATTTTTTTCTGCTTCCTGTCGAGAGATATCACCTGTAAAAGTGATGATTGCACTTTGCACTTTGAAGAAGTTCTTATGCATCTCGATGAGATCCTGACGGGAAAGCTGCAGAATATTTTGAACTTCTTCTTCGTAGCTCAAGCCAAATTTGCTGTCACCATAAAGAACTTCGTTCATGAAATCACTATGAGCTGTGTAAGCTCTACTGCGGGAACGTTTTAAATTTGCTTCATAGCGTTCTTTGGCCAGTTTTATCTCATTTTCATCAAAGCGGGGATTAATAAGAGCATCGATGATGATATCTTCCAATATGGAATAATCATCCTTCAGACATTTGAATTCGATGAAAGTTCCACGCAAATTGATGTTATGGCTGAGATCAACGACATGATCTTCCAGCCATTCCGTCAATTCCAGAGGCGGATGCTTTCTGGAACCGCTGAACATCAAATCGAGCAGCATGGAGAATGTTCCGCTTGTTTCCACGGTTTCGTAACTTGTGGAAACCGGCAGATAGATGACTCCCTGTAAAATTGGTTTTTCCGTATTCTGGCGATGTAGCAGCGTCAGGTTTTTGGATAATTCAAAACGTTCGGGTTCTGTTTTTGCGATGGCAGATTTTTCTTCTGCAGCAATGATTTCCTTGCTGCCCAAAGGAATTGCCGCGAAGATGATTCGATTACGAGGCAGCAGGTGCTTCTGCATAACAGCCTGCAGATCGACAGAAGAAAGAGATTCCATGATCTTGATCTGAACATCGAAATAATCCGGTATGCCGTAGCGCAGAAGCGACCAGCCGATCGTATTGGCATCTCTGCCCACACTGGGTGTACTCAGCAGCCGATATGCTTTGGAACGATTTATCACGTTGTCGATCTGTTCTTGGCTGAATCCGGACTGGCTGTACTTTTCGATCTCTTCATCGATGATGCTGATAATGCGATCGATATCTGCTGCATTTTTGGGTTCGAAGCCAATCATGATGATGCCTTCAGGCTCATTGGCAGAAGCATTGACATAGCCATAGACGTTATTCACCAGTTCCAATTCTTCTACAAGTTTATAATTTATCGGTGAACGCCGTTTACCGAATAATATCTGCAAAGCTGTGCTCAGCGCCGGTTCATCTCTGTAATCTTGCGCCGGCAGGATCGTAGAGATCATCACTCGCGGCTGTTCGATATCAAATTCCTCGATATATTCAATGCTGCCTGCCCGAGGATTTTGTACGGGAAGATAAACAGGATCCAATTGACGGCGCTTGAAATCCTGGAAAGCATCTTCCACTTTTATCAGCATCTCTTCTGCCGCAAAATCTCCCACTGCTACAAAGATCATATTGTTGGGCGCATAGCGTTTATGATAATATTCCAGCAGGTCGTCCCGCGTAATTTTCTTGAAAAGTTCGGTGTAACCAATAATGGGATAACGATTGTTGGAATGAGGATAAACCAGTTCATTGTGACGTTGATAAATTTTTGCTGTTTCCGGTGTGCTGCGCATGACTATTTCTTTTAAAATTACCTGTTTTTCACGGGCAACTTCAAACGAATCCAGAACGCAAGATGTGAGCTGTTCGCTCAAAATTTCCAGAGCCAGATCCTGATAAGTTTTTTCCACCTCGATGTGATAAGCTGTCATCACATCGGTTGTGTAAGCATTTATCAAAGCTCCCATTTCCTGACCCAACTGCTGATATTCGTCTTCGGTGCGATAGGTGGTGCTGCCGCCCGAAACCAAATGTTCCAGATAATGCGAGATGCCGGCTCCCAGAAATTTGCCTTCGTTCACGGCACCTGTCTTCACAAAACAATAAAATCCTACTGTTTCATTTACATGATTTTCTTTTACGGCAACCTGCATGCCGTTAGGCAGGGTTTTCACGATCAGATCATTGGCATACAACCCAGCCAGCATCAGGATCATTCCGCATATTATGATGATTTTTCTCATCTATCCTCCGAAATTTTTTTTCTTTTAAAAGATGCATTTTCTATTCCAGCTTTCCAGACGCAAGAAATAAATTTGCTCTTGAGAAAAAGCGTTTGACATTATGAACAAAGTTATTTTTTTTACAAATAGAAAAAAATCAATGAAAAGGAGCAAAGTTATGAAGAAAGCAGGATTAATTTTAGTTTTAATGATTTTTAGTGCGAGTATGGTGTGGGGGGATATAAATGAGAGTTTCGAAACAGGTCTTCCAACATCCTATACAACAGAAACAGAATACAATCTTAGTTCGGGAACATGGACTGGATCAGCAGATAAAGTAATACGTGGAACGGAGGGTGTGAATACTGGTGATTATTCTTGTCAGTTAAGAAGTCAAACAGGAGCACAAATTACAACACCTACTTTAGCTGGTGGCGTTGGTGCAATTACATTCTATGTAACAGGAAGCACTACTTCTGGTGGTATGCAAATTAAAGTTTCTGAGGATGATGGAGTTAGTTGGGATCAAGTTACGGGATCACCAATCTCATTTGAAACTACAAAAGAGTATAAAGTTTTTGCAGTTAATAATCCAAATGTTGATAAAGTTCAGTTCTATCGTACTGGTGCAACAGTTTATATCGACGATGTTGTAATAACTCAATATCAGGAACCAATATTACCAAAAGTAATCATCAGCGAAGTTGCAGATCACTCAACTTATCAACGTGAATATATTGAAATTTATAATACTGATGGTGAGTCTGTAAATATCGATGGCTGGGTGATAAAAGAAAGATATAATAATAATAACACAGATGAACGTTCAATGACACTGAATGCTACAAATCAAATTAATACTGAAGGGACAAATTATCTTACACTTGAATCTGGTGAATATGCGGTAATTCTAAGAGATTCTGGAGAATTATCTGGATTTAAATCTACATATTCAATTAGCAATAATGTAGCAATATTTTCAGGTAATGTACCACAAATGAATGGGAATGAACGATACAAACTAGAAAATTCTACAGGTGCAACAATAGATTACTTTGGTGATTGGGATAGGTCGCCAATTTTTGAAGTAACATCAAGTAATTGTTATGAAAGAATTAATGGAGCAGATAGTGATGGGCAACTTGAAGTAAACTGGAAAATGTCAGCGAATAATGTGTACACTTATACTCCTGGTTCAAGTAATGATACGCCCCTTCCCGTCACGCTTTCTTCATTCACGGCAAATTGCGAATCCGGGCAGCCGGTTCTTGTCTGGGTCACGGAATCGGAAACAGAAAATCTGGGCTGGAATCTCTATCGCAGCAGCGAAGAGAACGGTTTTGAGACGAACAACTTCCTGCTGTTGAATGAAACGCTGATTCCCGGCATGGGCACCACAACTCAGCCGAGTTCATATTCTTTTGTGGATGAATACACCATCACATCTGCCGGCACCTACTGGTACTGGCTGCAGAGTGTAAGCTACAGCGGTGAGCTGGAGATTTTCGGTCCCGTCTCGCTGCTGGTGCAGGAAGGCGGCATTCCCGCTTTGCCGCAGTTTTCCGGTTTGCAGGCAAATTATCCCAATCCCTTCAATCCCACCACCACCATCGAATTCAGCATTCGGGAAGGAGATACGGGACTGCTGTCTATTTACAACGCCAGAGGGCAGAAGATAATGGAAAATGAATTTCCTGCCGGCAACCACCTTTTCAACTGGAATGCAGATAACCAGGCCAGCGGCGTTTATTTCTATCAATTGCAGACGCCGAATTTCCTTCGTTCGCGCAAGATGATCCTGGTAAAATAAGCCGATAATTCCAAAATAAATATCGCAAGGTTCAGACTGATTCCGGTCTGAACCTTTTTTTTTAACTTTCTCTCAAATAAAAAATTAATTGACATAAAATCTCCAGAACAATATTTTCCGACCCGGATTCAAAAAATCAAAGGAGGAGACATGAAGAAGTTGTTATTAGTTTGTTTATGTTTGTTTGTTTTCACAACGATCCGGGCAGATGCAGCCGTGTATGAAGATATCGAAGATCTTGTAAGAATGGTGTATTCAAGGCTTCCAGCGCGAGCCAGAGACATCAGCTATGTAGAAGGTGATTTTATGCCGCCCACCTGGAGTCAGGTGATGAGCGTAAACGATCTGGGCTGCACTCACATGCTTTTACAGATGATGAGCGAAGGCAGCTGGGAAGATTTCATGGAATGGGATTTTTATTACAACGATGATGGACTGCTCACAAGTTTTGATCAGCATTTTTACTTAACGGGGATGGTTTTCGATTATTATTTTTATGATATTACCTACGATGCAGAGAACAGGATCACAGAATGCTGGATGGATTTTGACAGCGGCTATGGAAATCCCTATCAAATGCATGAAGTCTTTGAATATGGCAGTGACGGCTTAACCTATTGGATAGCTACCGAAGACATTGGAATGGGCAGTTTTGACAATCTGGAGCAGGCTACATTCAACTGGTCGAATGGCGACTTGATCGAAGGTGAATATGAATATTGGGATTTTGGTTCGATGCAATGGATGGAAGAATTTAAATTCACTTTCAGCTACAGCGGCGGTCTATTGGATACGGTATTGCAGGAAGAGCATGACGGCTCGCAATGGCAAAATGTATATTTTTATGATTACAACATGATCAATCAATATCTTCCGCAGGATATTTTAATTCAAGAATGGCAGGGCGGATCCTGGATAAATGACGACAGGATTACTCTGACCTATCCCAGAGTTACTTATGATGAAAGATTGCAGGAAGACTGGGACGGTTCTGAATGGATCAATGAAAGATTACACCAAACCATATTTAATAACAACGATCAACCCATTCAGGTTGATGGATTTGGCTGGAATGGCAGCGAATGGGAAGAATATGATAGAGTTATTTTGTCATACGGTCCTTCCGGCGTTGATCCAAACACAGTTGTACCCGTTCAGAATCTCACCAACTATCCCAATCCCTTCAATCCATCCACAACGATTTCGTTTTCGTTAACCGCAAAGGACGCAAAAGACGCAAAGATCGAAATCTACAATCTGAAAGGACAGAAAGTAAAGACTCTCCCGGTCTCCCCATCACCAAGTCACACAATCTCAGTTGCCTGGGATGGCACCGATGATAACAGCCGGGAAGTAAGCAGCGGCGTTTATCTATATCAACTGAAAGAAAAAGGCAACCCGACGGCAGTCAGGAAAATGCTGCTGATGAAGTAGATTTACAAAAAAAAATTTAAGCTTAGAAGATATAAGAGGATGCCGCTGCGGCATCCTCTTTTGTTTGGGAACAAATTGACAAATAAACCAAGGTTCAAACTTTTGTAACTAAATAAATATTGGGAAGTTAAATGAAAAGAAGAGATATCATAAATCTGATTATTCTAATCGCTGTTATTCTGGTAGGATTGCACCGATATTTCTATCGAGTTCGCAGTTTCAGTGAAACGAGATTTTTATTGGATACGATCATCACGATCAAAATCGAAACGAAGGAAAAGAATGGCGAAGAATTTCTGAATGAAGCATTTGAGCTGATAGCTGCTTTAGAAGATAAACTCTCATTTTATAAAGAAGGCGGTACTCTCTGGAATTTCAATGAAGACAGAACTTCCCAATTGAAAATGAATCGGGATATGCAGGAGATCATCTCAATTGCCGGGCAGCTTTATCGGGAAACAGATGCTTCTTACGATATCAGTATCGGACGCCTTTCGGAACTCTGGGATTTCGATAAACAGAGGATTCCAGCAGCGGATTCCATTCAGGCAGCCTTAAATTTTGTAGGATTTGATAATCTGATAATTGATGAAAACAGTTTGCAAAAACCGGCAGGATTCAAATTGAATCTGGGCAGTCTGGCAAAGGGCTTTATCGTCGATAAAGTTGTAAAATATCTTGATACAGAAGGAATTACAACCGGATACATCAATGCCGGGGGAGATATCAGAATATTCGGACAGAAAAAGACGCTGAAAATTGGTATTCAGCATCCCCGCAAAGCAAACGGAGAAATCATTGCAAAATTAAAAATCAAGGATAAATCCATCGTCACATCCGGCGATTATGAGAGATATTTTATTAAAGATGATCAGCGCTATCATCATATTCTCGATCCCAGGACAGGCAACCCCAGCCGCAATGCCGCCTCGGTTACTGTCATCGCCGAAAAAGCGATTTTAGCCGATGCTTATTCCACTGCACTTTTTCTGATGCAGCCGCAGAAGGCGATCCAGTTGATAAATAATACAGCAGATCTGGAAGCCGTGATCCTGGTGGAAACAGATGACGGAATCGAAATGCTGGAATCTGCCGGAATGACACAATACAAACATAAGGACGCAAAATGAAAAATAAGATCGATATCCAAAGCCTGCAAGACAGCCGCAATATCACGATCGACAAAGTGGGCGTAAAAAACGTGCAGTATCCAATCATCGTGGAAGATAGAGCCAACGAATTCCAGAATACAGTTGCAAATCTTGATATGTTCGTAGAACTTCCACACGATCATCGTGGAACGCACATGAGCCGCTTTCTGGAAGTTCTCAATCATTTTCATAAAGAAACTTTCATCAGCAAATTGCCTGAATTTCTGCAGGAAATGAAAGATGCACTCAATGCGGATGCATCCTACGTGAAATTTACTTTTCCCTATTTTATCAGCAAGACCGCTCCCGTTTCCCAAACGAAATCCTTAATGAGTTATCAGTGTATTTTCGAAGCTTCTCTGCATCAGGAATTCTGCCTGAATATCGGCGTGACCGTACCGGTGACTACGCTCTGTCCCTGTTCCAAAGAGATCAGTGATTTTGGTGCTCACAGCCAGCGTTCCAATGTTTTGGTAAAAATTATTTACAACAAGTTTATCTGGCTGGAGGAGATCATCGAGATCATCGAATCGGCTGCCAGCAGCGAAGTTTATCCGCTGCTCAAACGCGTGGATGAGAAGTACGTGACCGAAAAAGCCTATCAAAATCCCGCCTTTGTGGAAGATATTGTGCGGGAAATTACTCTGAAACTTCAGAAAGATGAGCGTATCGACTGGTTTTACGTGGAGTCGGAAAATATGGAATCGATACACAATCACAATGCCTTTGCCAGCGTAGGACGCTTCAAAAAGGAAGATTTATGAATGTCACTTCCAGTGAATTGAAAAATAAATTTAAAATAATTTTAGCCAGTGATAACTCCAATCCACTGGTATGTTTACAGCTTTATGTACGTATAGGTTCTGCCTGGGAAAAGCCGGAAGAAGCCGGGTTTTCTCATTTCACCGAACATCTGGTTTTCAAATCGACTGATAAATTTCCGCAAAATTCCTTGATGGAACGTGTGACTATGCTGGGCGGAACCATCAATGCTTACACCGAATATGATACAACCTGTTTCTATATTACTTTGCCGGCCAGTTTTCTGGAAGCAGGATTGGAGATTATTTCTGAAATTGCTCTGGGTGCGAATTTTGATCAACAGGATTTCGATTCTGAAAAAATGGTCATCATTGAGGAGTTGAAACAATATAAAAACGATCCTGAAGATTCTTTCGTGGAAGAGATCTCAGAAGCATATTTCGAGAAGAATCCCTACAAAAAGCCTATAATCGGAAATTTGGAGAGATTGAAATCTGCCACGATTGATGATTTGCAGAAATTCTACAAAAATTATTATTCTCCAAATAACTGTTTCCTGGTTATCTCCGGCGACATTAATGAAGAAAAGACAATGTCTCTGATCGATAAATATTTTCTTAACTGGAAACCCGCAGCAATCACTTCCCGCAAAAAAATGGAAGCAGCTTTTCCTTCCAAACCCGCATTAACTGTCTTCCCAAAAAACATTTCCAATGATCTTTTAGCTTTTGTTTTGCCCGATCTTTCGGAGATAAATCCCAATTCCTATCCTCTATCACTCGCTGTGAAAGCCTTTTCGATCGGGAAATCTTCCCGGCTCTATAAACGGCTGTTCGATGAAGAGAAGCTGATCGATTCGATCAAAGTGCATTCCATGAGCGGAATTAACGCTGGAGCTACTTTCATTATCATCATGCCCAAAAAAAAGGCGAGTCTTAAGAAGATCGTCCGGATCGTTTTGCAAGAAATGCAACGTTTTAACATGTTTGGTATGACGCATCAGGAATTGAGTGATAATAAAAAGGAGATGATCTTCTATCATCGTTATGCTTTTGAATATGTGGAATCGCTTGCTTCCAGCCTGGGTGGTGAAGAGATCTTGACCGGCTTCGAAAATCTTTTCGCCTATCCGGCTCATATCGAGCGGATCGAACTGATCCACACACAAAAAGTTATCAGGAAGTTCATGGCACCCAAACTGGTACATATTTTTCACAAAGGCAAGAATGTTCTCGCTCAGAAAGAAATCGATTCTGAACTGAAAGAGATCCTGGCTGCTCCCCAAGTAAAACATTCTAATAAAAAAATCCTGCAAACAACCCTTGCAAACGGCATGAAAGTTATTCTGAAAAAAGTGAAAGGTAAACCCACCGTGGGCGTTTCGTTGTCATGCGAAGTCTCTCAACTCCACGAAGACAGTTCGCAGTTGGGAACCAATCTGCTTACAGCAGGCTTGATGTTGTATGGAAATGAAAAACGCAATTATCAGCAGTTTTTAAATTTCTGTACTACGAACGGCATAAATTTTGGCATCACACCGCAATCAGAGACCACATCCGTCAAATTAAAATGCTTTACGGAAATGCTGCCGATGGGCTTGGAACTGCTGTCTGATATCGTGCAGAAACCCAGCTTTCCCCGCGATTACTTTCTAAACCTGAAGAACTCTTATATAAGTAATCTCGATCGAGAAAAGGATTTCCCTGCTTATCTCGGAACACGTTTGTGGAAAGAGATGATATTCGGCAGATACAGTAATATCATCAGTCGGGCTGGTTACAAGAAAACACTAAGAAGTATTTCATTAAAAAAGATCAAAAAATGGTACGATATACATTACCAGCCGCAAAATATGACCTTAGCTATCGTGGGAGATTTCAATTTTGATGTTGTTTTGCGAACCTGTGAAAGACTGTTTGATAGAAATCTTAATGATTATCATCCAGTCCGGCAGAAGCCGATTATTGAATCTTCCCAAAATCGCTTCACACAAATCAGAAAAGGAGCAGACCAATCTGTTATCTGTTTGGGCGGATTTGGCTGTAAATCTACCGAAACTGACAAAAATACTGCTTTCCATGTATTAGCGCAAATTATCGGCGGTGAAACGGATTCCCTTCTTTTCAAGGAATTGCGCGAAAAACGCGGTTTAGCCTACTCAGTGGAATTCAACTATTACTCAGTGAGAGATTTCGGTTATTTTGATGTGGTGGCAATTGTAGATAAGAAGCGGGAACAGGAAGCGCTCCAAGCCATCAAAGATGTTCTTGATGATGTAAAAAATAAAGGCATCTCTGCAGCAGAACTGCAGAAGACAAAAAATTATGTGCGCGGCGTTAGACTGATGGAAGAAGAAAGCATGCTGAATCAAGCTCAAACGCTGGCGATTTTGGAAGCTATCGGTTTTGGCTATGATTATTACAAACAAAGAGATAATCGCTTGGAAAAAGTGAATATACGGGCGTTGCAAAAAATCGCAGCAGAATACTTTGACGAAGAAAATTATTATATTCATATCTTATCTTGAATTGGGAGATAAATGGAAACCAAATTTCAGTTTATTAAAGATAATAAGATAATTGTTCTTACTGGCGCTGGAATCAGTGCAGAATCCGGACTCAAGACATTCCGTGACAATAATGGTTTATGGGAAAATCATCGGGTGGAAGATGTTGCTACACCTCAAGCTTTCCAAAGGAATCCGCAGCTTGTCTGGCGCTTCTATAAGATGCGCTATCAACAGCTAAGTGAAGTGAAACCCAATCCCGGACACTTTGCTATTTATAAATTGGAAAAGTTCCTGGCAGATAATTTTATGCTCATCACACAGAATGTGGACGGGCTGCATAAAACAGCAGGAAATCACAGGATTATGGAAATGCACGGCTCGCTTCTGAGCTGTTTTTGCACGAAATGCGGTAAAACTTTTTCCATGGGTGAGATCGATCTTACTGCGGAAATTCCAATCTGCAGAGAGTGCACAAGCCATTTGCGTCCGGATATCGTCTGGTTTGGGGAAATTCCATATTATATGAATGAAATCGACTCTATTTTAAAGACTGCCGATTTTTTTATCGTGGTTGGAACTAGTGGAACGGTTCAACCTGCTGCCAGTCTGGTTTATCTGGCAAAGATGAATGGAGCAAAAACGATTGGTGTGAATCTGCAGCCGCCGCAGAATTTGATGTTCCTTGATGAATTTCATCAAGGTCGCAGCGGCGAGATGTTACCGGAACTTGTTGAAAAGTGGATTGGATAAAATTTTTCAGTATTCATTCACAGAATTTAACAGGAGATGTGGGAACGAGAAATGGAAAAGATAAAAAAAATCAACATTGGATTTGATCTTGGTTCAAGATTGGCAAAATTGGTTGTTCTGCAAAACCATGAAATCATTTATTCTGACATTTGTGATAGTGGTATAAATCCTAAACTAACTTCTGAGATAATGTTTTCTAATATGTTGAAAAACAAAGAAATGACAAAAGATGATATTCGTTGTATTTACTCCACAGGATATGGAAGAAATGTTGTTCCTTTTGCCGATAGACGAATATCCGAGATCTCCTGTCATGCCAAAGGATGTCACTATTTCTTTGATATTGCCGGGACGATCATCGACATCGGCGGTCAGGATTCAAAAATAATCATTGTTGATGAGCAGGGAAAAGTAAGAGATTTTGCCATGAATGACAAATGCGCAGCAGGCACGGGGCGTTTTTTGGAAGTTGTAGCAAATATCTTAGAAATTACAGTTGAGGACTTGGGAAAGCTGTCTAAGCAGAGTAAAGAAAATATTGACATTAACAGTACCTGCGTAGTATTTGCCGAATCAGAAATCATAGGTTTAATAGCAGCAGGAAAAGAGCCTGCCGCTATTATCAAGGCAGTTCATTGGTCGATTGCCAAACGGATCAGGAATTTGCTGGCGCAAACTACCTGGCGCAAGCCCGTGATCTTTACAGGCGGAGTTGCCAAAAATTCCGGCATGAAAACGAGTATCTCTGAAGTTTTGAATGTAAACTTATTGATACCGGAAAGATCATTGATTACAGGAGCTTTGGGAGCAGCTTTGTATGCTGAAGAAGAAAGTAGTAATTAATTTATTTATAGTGCTGATAACTCTGATTTTTATCGGCTTGCAGGCTCAGAATTTAGAAGAGATTCCAAATGAAAACGAGCAGAATGAATTAGCAGATAGATTGATTGAAGTGAGCTTCGATTATCATACAGAATTAATTAAATTCTATATTAATGAGCAGGAATACAATCTTGCTCTAAGCTATTTGGATTCAATCTTTGCTCATCCCAACGATTCACTTTATTTTTTGAAAGGCTTGGCTTTGAAGGGTAGAAAAGAATGGATGGACTCTGCCGACAACTTTGCTTTTGCCATGAAAACAAGCCGTTCTGAGCTGCTGTTGCAAAAAAGCAAAAATGAATTTCAGCAGAGTTTATATAAAATGCCGGCTATGGATGCTATTAGTCTGCTTTCCACTCATCTCAGCTCGATTGAAGAAGATGATCTTCTGGTTGAGTTTTTGGTTATCATGGCAGATATTTACGAAGAAAATCAGCTTTTTGATGAAGCAAACGATATTTATGCCACAATTCTGAAAGAAACAAATTATCCGGAGCGCATTCCTGTACAAATGAAGATAGCCACCAACCAGCTTTTTCTCGAACAATACGAAGATGCTATCAATACACTAAGCCCGATTGTGGCTTTGAACGATTCAATTTACAATGCCGAAGCTCTTTTCTTTTACTATCTGGCAAACTATTCTGCAGATAGAAGACAAGTTGCCAAAAATGCACTTCTCAAGCTTTATCGTAATTATCCGCAACATCCCAAGAGAAGTGAAGTTCTCTCCGGATTGGCTGATGTCTTTGAAAAAGAGGGACAGTTGATTATGAGTTGGTATTTTTTGAATGAGTTCCAGAAAATCAGTTCAAAAGCACAGAAATTTCTGATTCAAAAAGAAATCGATCAGGTCAAAGAAAAAATTGCCACTCAAAAATTTATTGAGGATCAATTCAAATACTTCACTCCAAATCTGTACGAAAAGGAAGATTAATTCACCAAACTCTTACTTTTAGACATATAACAATGCTAAGCATTTAATTTATTGACTTCAAAGCAGAGTAAATAAATTTGGAATTAAAGAAATAATTGAAGAAAAAAGGGGTAATTATGAAACAATTCAAAAAAGTCAGTATGGACGGAAATACTGCTGCTGCTCATGTTGCATACGCTTTCAGCGAAGTGGCGGCAATCTATCCCATCACTCCTTCGTCGCCGATGGGAGAAATCACAGATACCTGGGCTGCGAACGGACTAAAAAACATATTTGGACAAGAAGTAGATGTCATCGAAATGCAATCGGAAGCAGGAGCAGCAGGAGCAGTTCACGGCTCACTTTCTGGGGGAGCTTTCACCACTACATTCACTGCGTCACAAGGTTTGATGCTGATGCTGCCGAATATGCACAAAATTGCCGGCGAAATGCTGCCGACCGTTTTCCATGTTTCAGCTCGTTCTCTGGCAGCGCAATCTCTTTCCATTTTTGGAGATCATTCCGATGTTATGAGTGCGCGCAATACAGGATTTGGTTTGATGGCGGAAGGTTCAATCCAAGAAATCATGGATCTGGCTCTCGTTTCTCATTTATCAACATTGAAAGCAAAAGTACCGTTCTTGAATTTCTTTGATGGCTTTCGTAATTCTCACGAGATTCAAAAGATTGAAAAAATAGATTATGACACAATGAAAGAACTGCTGGAAATGAAATATGTAGAGGATTTTCGCTCCAGGGCGATGAATCCGGAAAAACCGCGGGTCAAAGTCGGTGCTCAAAATCCAGATGTTTACTTTCAGGGACGCGAAACCGTAAATAACTATTACGAAGCTGTTCCACAAATCGTTCAGGGATACATGGATCAAGTTGGCAAAGTCATCGGACGGCAATATCATCTTTTCGATTACGCGGGCGCAGAAGATGCTGACAGGGTTATCGTTGCCATGGGAAGCGGCATCGAAACTATCGAAGAAACTATCAATCATCTCAATACAAAAGGTGAAAAACTGGGATTGGTCAAAGTGCGTCTTTATCGTCCGTTCTCTGCTGAAGCGCTCATCGCAGCAATACCAGCCAGCGTGAAGAAAATTGCTGTTCTGGATAGAACCAAAGAACCTGGCTCTTTGGGAGAACCTTTGTATCTGGATGTAGTAACCGCCTTCAAAGATAAAAAGGACATCACGATCATCGGAGGCCGTTACGGACTTTCCTCCAAGGAATTCACGCCTTCCATGGTAAAAGCTGTTTATGATCATTTGAATGGCAAGTGTACCCACAACTTCACGGTAGGTATTAAAGATGATGTATCAAAAACTTCTCTTGATGTAAAAGAACACATCAATACTTTGCCGGAAGGAACGATCAGTTGCAAATTCTGGGGACTTGGCTCAGACGGGACAGTCGGTGCAAATAAGAATTCCATCAAGATCATCGGCGACAACACCGACATGTATGCTCAGGGTTATTTTCAATATGATTCCAAGAAGTCCGGCGGTATCACACGTTCTCATCTTCGCTTCGGAAAAAAGCCAATTCAATCTGAATATCTGATCACAAATGCAGACTTTATAGGCTGCCATAACCAGGCTTTCATTGGGCGTTACGATGTTCTGGAAGGAATCAAAGAAAAGGGAGTCTTCCTGCTGAACTCCATTTGGAAACAAGAAGAAGTCTTTGAAAATCTGACCAGACGTGAACAGCAGCTCATCATTGATAAAAAAGTTAAATTATATAACATCAACGCACTCAAAATTGCCAACGAAGTTGGTTTAGGCACTCGCATCAATACAGTTATGCAAACTGCATTCTTCCTGATTTCCGGAGTTTTGGAAAGAGAAGAAGCCATCAAGATGATTAAGAAAGCCACGGAAAAAGCTTACAAGAAGAAAGGTCAGGAAATCATCGATATGAACTGGAAAGCCATCGACAAAACAAACGAAGCACTTAAGGAAATTCCAGTACCCAAGGAACTTCCTGCCAGGTCTGCTGAACACAAGAAATTGATTCCGGATGATGCTGATGAATTCACCAGAAATGTTATCGAAAAGATCATGCGGGAAAAAGGTGACGAAATTCCGGTTTCCGATATGCCTTTTGATGGTTTTGTTCCATCTGGAACTACGAAACTGGAAAAACGCGGAGTTTCTCCATACGTTCCACACTGGATTCCAGAAAATTGTATTCAGTGTAACCAATGTTCTTTTGTTTGTCCTCATGCAGCTATTCGACCTAAACTTATCAAAAAAGAAGACCTGAAAAATGCTCCTGATACATTCCGATATATTCCTGCCATGGGCAAAGACAAAGATGAATATGTTTATACCATGCAGGTTTACATCGAAGATTGTCAGGGCTGCGTTAACTGCGTCCTGGAATGTCCAAAGAGCGCATTGCAGATGGCAGCTATTGGAGAAGAAAGAGACAAAGGCGAAGCAGAAAACGCCCTTTTCTTCGATTTACTGCCAAATGATGTAATGGGGTCAAACAGCGAAACAACAGTGAAAGGCAGCCAGTTCAAGCAACCTCTTCTGGAGTTCAGCGGCGCTTGTGCCGGTTGTGGAGAAACGCCCTATGTGAAACTCATCACTCAATTATTCGGGGACAGAATGATGATTGCCAATGCTACAGGTTGTTCTTCCATCTGGGGTGGAACGTTCCCCACCATTCCTTATTGCAAAAATAAAGATGGTCATGGTCCAACCTGGGCAAACAGCTTATTTGAAGATAATGCAGAGTATGGATTCGGTATGAGTCTGGCTGTTTCTGCAAATAGAAAGCAACTCAAATACAATGTTGAAATGCTGATGAAAAAAGATATCTCGGCTGAATTGAAAGATACATTCCAATTTGCTTTAGATAATTGGGAAGCCAAAGATACAGCCGTTAAAGAAAATGCTGGAAAGATTCAGAAAATTCTGCAGAAAGAGATCAACCAACCATGTTGTGATGAACGAAAGGCAATGTTGCACAAAGTCATCGAACTGCAGCACTACTTTATTCCCAAATCCGTCTGGGCATTCGGCGGAGACGGCTGGGCTTATGATATCGGTTATGGTGGGGTGGATCATGTGATGGCTTCCGGACGCAATATGAATATCCTTGTTTTAGATACAGAAGTTTATTCCAACACGGGTGGTCAGGCATCCAAAGCTACTCCGCTGGGATCAGTTGCCAAATTTGCCGAAGCCGGCAAAAACACGGTGAAGAAAGATATGGGTATGATGATGATGAGCTATGGTTATGTCTATGTCGCTTCCATTGCCATGGGTGCAAACAAAAATCACGCTCTCAAGGCAATTCGCGAAGCAGAAGCGTATGACGGACCTTCGATTATCATGGCTTACGCACCCTGTATCAATCATGGAATTGATATGCACAAAACACAGAAAGAAGAAAAGAAAGCTGTCGATTCCGGTTACTGGTTGCTTTATCGTTATAATCCGGATCTGAAAAAAGAAGGCAAAAATCCTCTCAGCCTGGATTCCAAAGAGCCCACGATTCCGGTAATTGATTTTCTGGAAGGAGAAAAACGCTACACATCATTGAAAAGCACCTTCCCGGAAAAAGTCGATAAATTCCGTCAGGATTTTGATAAATATGCCAAAGAACGCTATCTGAAATATAAGAAGATGGCAGAAGAATAAACTCTTTGCAGTTTCTCTAAAAAAGAATAGGAGAAAACATAGATGTGCAAGGAGAAGATATTCCGCAAATCAAACGCGGATAAATGCTGATATTTGAAACCTGCCGGGGATATTATGCCTGGCAGGTTTTTTTTAATCATCTTCTCTCGCAAAATCTCGATGCAAATTACCGAAGAGGTTTTTTGAAAAAACATTGCGAAAACTGCTTGAAGAAAAGCAGAGCGAATTTTTCGTAAAGTATGAGTAGAAAAAGAGGATTATATGCAAAATAACGAGATCATTTTCCGACCTATCGGAATAATTCACACACCATTTAAAGAACGAAAAGGAATGCCGATCCAACCAACTGGCGGAGAAGGTATTAAGGCTACAATCGAGATTTTTCCTGAATTTGCTGAAGGATTGAAAGATCTGGATGGCTTTTCTCATCTTGTGCTCATCTTCAATTTTCATCTTTCCAGAGAATATAAACTTCTCGTTAAACCTTTCATGGAAGATAATATACGAGGAGTTTTTGCCACGCGTGCACCACGACGTCCCAATCAGATTGGCCTGTCTATTGTTAAACTGGATAACATCAAGAGTAACATTCTGCACATTTCTAATATTGACATTATGGACGGAACACCACTTTTAGACATCAAACCCTATATCAGAAAGTTAGATGGGGTTGAAAATGAAAGGATGGGATGGTTGGAAAAAAAAGTGGATAAATTTCGAAAAACAAAATCTGATGATAGATTCGTAGAGAAATAATGGGAAAAGTTAAGGTTTTAGCAGAAGAAGTTGCCAACCGGATCGCAGCCGGCGAAGTAATTGAACGTCCTGTCTCGGTGGTCAAGGAGCTGGTAGAAAATGCCATAGATGCCGAAGCAAAACGCGTCACGATCCAGATTGAGGATGGCGGCAAACGACTGATCCAAATCACAGATGACGGTATCGGTATGAGTGAAGATGATGCCATGCAGAGTTTTGAACGTCATGCCACTAGCAAAATAAGAACGGTAACTGATATCTTCAATATCTCATCGCTGGGCTTTAGAGGAGAAGCTTTGCCCAGCATCGCGTCGGTAAGCAAATTGACAATGATTACACGTGATGCTGAAAGCCAGTTGGCTACAAAAGTGGAATTTGATGGAGGCAGATTAACGGATTTTTCTAAAACTTCTGCCAACATCGGCACAACCGTGACGGTTCGCAGATTATTCAACAACGTTCCAGCCCGTAAAAAATTCCTGAAAACCGCACCGGTGGAATATAAACACATACTCAACTATCTGCACTACCAGGCGATCTTGTATCCTGCCGTCCATTTCCGCCTTCTGGCGGACGGTAAAGAAAAACTCAACTACCCTGCTGCAGAAAACAAAGATAAGCGCTTTCAAGCAATTTTTGGACGCGACTTTCTACAGAAAGATCTGATCGAAGTAAAAGCCGAAAATCAGGATATGCAGTTAAGCGGATATATTTCCGGCTTGGAAGATGAGCTTGCTGGCTTTGCCGATTATCGTTATCTTTTTGTGAACGGACGGTATATTAGGGACAGAATAATTCTGCACAGCATCAGATCTGCTTACGACCCGTTCATTAAAAAATTAAGAATCTACCAAACCGGCAAAACGCCGCCTTTTCTTCTTTTTCTGCAGATCGATCCATCTCAGGTAGATTTTAATGTACATCCTGCTAAACTCGAGATCCGTTTTGGAGATGCCGGCAGAGTGCATTCTTTTGTAAAAAATTCAATCAGCAATCTGCTTTTGAATTATGAAGAAAAAAAATTCCGGGAATTGAAAGATAAATTATCGCATAAAATTGACAGCGGAAAAACAACTAAATTCGAATCTCGTATCTTTGAAAAGAAAACCGACAAAAAACGTTTCAGTGAAGTAAAAAGAGAATTCAAACAACTGTATCAGCCCGACATTTTCCGTCAGTCGGACAGCACGGATGAAAAGCTGAAAAATAATATTTCTCCACATAAAAAAGAGATCTTTCTGCGACCGGAAGAAGAAGTTATAAATCCCTGGCAATTACATCAGAGTTATATTTTCGTACAAGTGGAAGAAGGTCTGATGATCATCGATCAACATGCAGCCCACGAGCGCATAATTTACGAAAAAATTTTGCATCGCATTCATGGAGCACCTGCTCAAACACAGAAACTGTTATTTCCAATTGTAATCGATCTGCCGCCGCATCTGAGCCAAACAATGCCAAGCTTGATCGGCGAAAACATGGAAGTATTTCAAAAAATCGGGTTTACCATCAAAACCTTCAGCGGTAATTCGATCGTGATCGATGAGATTCCAACAGAATTGGAAGATTGGGATGGGGGAGATATCTTCATCGAGATCATCAAACAACTGGAAGATGAATTTGCCGAAACCGAAGATTTTCGTGACAGCATCGCCAAATCAGTTGCCTGCAAAGCAGCAATCAAAGCAGGAAAGAAAATGGGTAAAAAAGAAATGCTGGCTCTCATCAACGATCTCTTTGCCTGCGAAGTTCCCTATTATTGTCCGCATGGCAGACCTCTCATCATCAAAATGCCACTTCAGGAATTTGAGAAAAAATTCAAACGTATATGATTCCGATTGTAGTTATTCAAGGTCCCACTGCAGTTGGAAAAAGCAAGCTTGCCATGCAGCTGGCTGCGGCTCTGGAAACGGAAATAATCTCAGCAGATTCGCGACAGATTTATAAATTTTTAGATATCGGAACTGCCAAACCATCTGTTAATGAACAAAAAAAGATCAGACATCATCTTATCGACATCATCGAGCCCAATGAAAATTACAGTGCCGGAGATTTTGTCCAACAAGCTTCCGTTTTGATCAAAAAAATCCATGCAACAGACAAAACGCCGATAATATGCGGTGGAACCATGTTTTACATTAAATCTTTGCAGGAAGGAATTTTTAAAGCTCCGCAAATTCCAGATTACATTCGGCAAATTCTGAAAGATGAAGCAGCAGAAAATGGATCAGAGGTTTTATATAAAGAATTAATCAGTGTAGATCCGGCTTCAGCGAAAAGAACCGATCCCAATGATCTGAACCGAATCATTCGCGCTTTGGAAATTTATAGATACACCAGCAGAACCATCACAGAATTCTGGCAGGAAAATCCGGCAGAAAATAATGATTTTATTTTTTTTAACATCATCTTACTGGAAGATCGTAAGATTCTTTATAAAAGAATCGAAAATCGGATTGATAAGATGCTGGAAAGAGGTTTGATCGAAGAGTTCCAATACCTTGTGGAAAAAGGATATAATGAACATTCCCCCGGGCTCAATACGGTCGGGTACAAAGAGCTCTTTGCCTGGCAAAAAAATGAGATGGATTTTTCCGAATGTATCCGGAAAATCAAACAGCATACTCGTAATTATGCTAAACGGCAGTTAACATGGTATCGTAAAGCAGTTTTTGATTTGACATTGCAGGCTTCCGATATTACATTTTATCCTATATTAAAAGAAATAAGATTATTTCTGGATAGTCATAGAGGAGAATCATGATAATTGCCATAGTGAATGATTACAAGATCGAGCAGAACGAATATGAAGCCGAACTGCAAAATGTATTGCATCAAATGAGATTGGAAGAACCGAATCAGGAAGCGCGCCGCAGAGCTATCGAACAGCTTATTGATGCATATCTCTTATTGGAAGAAGCTAAAGCTGAGGAAATTGAAATTGCTGAAACGGAAGTGGAAGATGCCATTGTGGAATTGATGCTGAAATTCAATTCCAAACAAGAATTTGATGCGATGCTGCAACAAAATGACTTGAATTATGATATGTTGAGGAACCGCATTCAAAATGATCTGCTCATAAAAAAATTCGTCCAGTCAAACTTTCTTCCGCCAAAGAAAATTCCACTCCAGAAGTTAAATGATATTTATAATGAAAATAAAGAATCTTTTGTAACTCAGGAAATGATCAAAGCCTCACATATTCTTATAAAAGGCGACGATGATGATGAATGTTTACGACAGATAGAAAAAATAAGTAAAGAGATCTCCAGCCCGGATGAATTTTTAACAAAAGCACAGGAATTCTCAGATTGTCCCAGCTGTTGTACTTACGGTGATCTGGGTTATTTTAGTCGCGGTAAAATGGTGAAAGCCTTTGATGATGTAGCTTTTAAGCTTGATATCAATGAGATAAGCCAACCGGTAAAAACTCAGTTTGGATATCATTTGATAATGGTGACAGACCGTAAAGAAAGTAAAATCGCAGAATTTGAAGAAGTAAAGGAAGCCTTGGTTCAAAGACTAAAGCAGATAGATTGTGAATTGCAGATGATCCGGCATATCAAGAAACTGCGCTGTGAAGCAGATATTATGATTAATTTTAAAAACTTATAACTGGGGGAAAGATGATTGAATTAGGTGTAAACATCGATCATGTGGCAACTTTGCGACAAGCAAGAATGGGAAATGAACCTGAGCCTGTTCAAGCCGCTCTTATCGCAGAACAGCACGGTGCAGATCAGATCACTGTGCATTTGAGGGAAGACCGTCGTCATATTCAAGACAAAGATGTCGAGAAGCTGCGAGATATCATTCAAACCAGGCTGAATTTGGAAATGGCTGCTACTGGTGAGATGATCATTCTTGCCAAACAGATTCTACCGGATACTGTAACTCTGGTTCCGGAAAAGCGTCAGGAATTGACCACTGAAGGCGGTTTGAAACTGAAAGATGATCATAAGGTCTGCATTAAAAAGATCAAAGATTCCGGCATCGAAGTAAGTGTCTTCATCGAACCGAGTGAAAAGATGGTAGAAAAAGCTTGTGAAATCGGTGCTGATGCCGTGGAATTACACACCGGTAAGTATGCAAATGCGCGATCAAAAGAAGACAGAGATAAAGAAGTTGAAAGACTTCACAAAGCAGCAAAAAAAGCAAAGAAACTTGGTTTGCGAGTAGTAGCCGGTCATGGTTTGAATTATCATAATATCCAGAAATTAGTGGAATTGGACATAATCGAAGAATTTAATATTGGTCACAGCATCATTTCCCGCGCTGTTTTCACGAGTTTAGCCGAAGCTGTCCTGGAGATGAAAACACTGATAAATTCTTAAAAAAATAGTCACTGAAAACGGCTGAGCAGAAATCTACTCAGCCGTTTTTTTATGCTGTCATGATTTCTGATTTCTTTTTATGATGAGATTCCTGAGCAGCCGCTTCTGCTTCCTTCAACATCATTTCCACATTTTCCGTCTTATCGTCTCTCGATTTGATGCCCCAACCGATCTTACTGGAAGATACCAAATCTATCTCCTGGATCTTCTGGTTGATTCTCTTGATAGTGATAATAGAATCTTTTTCGGTAGTTTCCGGCAGCAATATCGCAATTCTGCTTTTGCTCATTTTTCCCACCAGATCCGATTCTCGCAAGTTGTTTTGAAACGAGTTACAGATTGCTTCCATCATCTTTTCAACTTTCATTTCACTATGGGTGCGAAGCAGTTTTTTCATGTTACCGACCTCAAAAATGACCAATGAAAGATAGCGTTTGTATCTATCCATCATGGAAAAAACTACTGAAGCCTGCTGCATAAAGGCTTTATGATTGTACACACGGTAGTATTCGAACAAATCTCTGTGTTGATCCAGTACATCCTGTTGCTTGGATATGGTTACCGACAGACTCATAATCGATGCATAAAAATGGAATTTTGTGATTTCAGCCTGATCAAAATAATTCTCTTCCTTATCTGTAAAAACAAATCCCAAAAGTTCTTTCTGAAAAAAGATCGGGGCAATGAGCAGATGAGAATAATCTTTTTCAAACATATATTGACCGGGATATTTCATATCGATCATTTCCAATGACATGAGTTCTGTAATCAGCGGATCGGCTTGAGTAAAGATTGTATTCTTAGAAAAAGTATGGCTTAGATTTCTGCCGATCTTGAAACGGTAGATCTCCATATTGGGAACTTTCAAAAAAATTCCCATTGTGCTGAAAATGAATTCCTGTTCCATATCACCTATAATCGTGCTTAATTTTTCTTCCAGGTTTTTCTCGGTCAGAACTTTCTGCAACATATTATCCAAAGGTAGTAGTTTTATGCTCATACTTTACTCCTACATTTATTAATTAATATTAAAAAGCGATTTTTTAAAACTCTATTCTCTCCGTCCAGGTTATCGTAGTTTCCTCACCCGCTTTCACTTCTTTAACAAGTTCAATTGTCGAAGCATCCTTCTTCTGGTAAGGAACGTTTTCGTTGCTGATCGTCCAGTTATTTGAAAGCTTATGAATTACAATTATTTCCTTATTCATTTTGCTGCGATTTTTCAGAGTAACTTCATAATCCTTCTCTGTGATAATTTTGGATATTTTTCTTTTTTCCAGAATTTTGGTTTCTGTTACCAAATCGAAAACATTGCCGGTGGTGATCTTAACTGTTTCTTCGGCGGGAGTATGATCGATATTGTCTTCGCCGATGAATTCCAGTTGATCGTCAGCTTTATCGGCTTGATAGATCTTCACTTCTCCTTTTGGCAGAGGTAAACCCAGCCCGTTCTTTTCGGAATTTGTGAATTCAATGTAGCCGATCACATCACTAGCAAAAGTTCTATATCTGTATTTTTGTTCAGCATCGACTGTTTTGAGTGGAAAGAGTTGCAATTGTTTCGTTTGATTATTATTGATCGAAACATTTTCGCTGAGAGTATAAAGATGAAAATCATGAAATGCTTTCTCTTCAAATTCCGGTGCAGCTTCCAATGTTCTTCCTGATGAAGCGAATTTCGCCAATGATCTTATGTCGTCATATCCCTGTCTGATTTTAGATACGTCGCCAGCCATAAGTTTCAGTTTTGTATCATGGAAGGCTTTGCCGGTTTCATTGACGATCGTGACCCAGCTGTTGATATCGAGTTTTTCTTTATCGGCATTCCAGACACAGTTATAGGTCACATTCCATCTCATGCCAAAACAGAGGTAGGTGAAGTCCAGATCATGCTTTCCACCTTTTTCAGATTTTAATCGCCAGTTCAAAGTCGGTTTCAGGAAAAAATTGGCTGGCAGCTCTGCCAAGTTAATATTTCGAACCTCGGAATACTGTAGAAGTGTCAACTTATCGGTTCTGTTATCCAGAATGCCAATGGTTTGATAATCGTTGAACTGCAAGATTCCTGCAAACACCTGATCTGTTTTGGTAATTATTTCCACTTCTTTTCCGATATACTTTCTCAGAATTTGATTTGTATTTGCCAGATCATATTCATAGTTCTGGCTGAAGATCTCGATTTCTCCTGATCTTGGCTTGATGATGACCGAATGAGCTTCGATGGTAGATGGAATATCGTCGATGAAAATATTCTGCACACCCTTTTTAAGATCAAGCTGCAGCGAAGTGCGAACCAGCGAAAAATTCTCATTGTATATCGTCACCTGATCAGCATTGTACACCGAAAACAAAATCAGCGTTAAGATCATAACAAAAAAAGTTTTCATACTATCCTCCTAATTTGTACTTATCTCATTAATCTTTGCCACTATCATATCAATGCCGATAGTGTTGTGTCCACCTTCGGGAATAATGATATTGGCATATTTTTTACTCGGTTCTACAAACTCGATATGCATTGGTCGTACCGTATCGTAATATTGTTCGATTACCGAGTTCAAAGTTCTGCCGCGTTCCTGCATATCGCGCTGGATACGACGCAGAATTCGCACATCAGCGTCTGTATCCACAAAGATTTTTATATCAAGAAGATCACGCAACTGCGGATTTTCGAAAATAAGAATACCTTCCAGAATAATGATGCGAGATGGTTTTCTGGTAATCGTTTTATTGGTGCGGATATGATTTTTAAAATCGTAAATCGGCATTTCGATTGGTATCGATTTTTTTAGAAGCGAGATATGTTCGATCAGCAGCTTCATATCGAAGGTGGCTGGATGGTCAAAATTGATTTTTTCTCTTTCTGTTTTATTCAGATGATCAAAATTCTTGTAATAATTATCTTGTTGAACAATTGTAATTTCGGATGTAACTTTGCTTTGGATCGCTTTTGTGATCGTGCTTTTACCGGATCCAGTTCCACCGGATATGCCAATTATAACTGGCTTCGACATCGCATCTCCTTCTATCAGATTCTGCCTTTGAAAACAGACATTTCCAAACCTGCATCCAAAGGCAACGTCATGCTATCAAAACGGCTATCGCTTTTGATAAAGTCAAGATATTCTTTTACTGAGTGATGGTGAGAGATGACATTATCTGCGGTGATTATAGCATTATCTTTCAGTTTATCCAGCAACAGTTGCAGATAATCTATGTAGTTGATCTTTCCGGCATCGATGAAAACAAAATCAAATTCTTCTTTTAGGTTGAGAATCACATCTTCGGCTCGACCTTTGATCAATTTTACATTCGATCTATTTTTTAGATTTTGTCTTGCCAATTCATACCTGGATTCATCTACTTCTATAGAGATGATTTCAGCTCCGATCTTTTCTGCTGCCAGTGATAACCAGAAAGTCGAATATCCGTTTGATGTTCCGAGCTCTAATATTCGTTCCGGTTTTTTCATCAGAACAAGCAAATAAAGAAGTTCGGCGCAGTTTTCCGAGATATTCCATAAACGTCGAATGTTTTTCTTCTGAACTGCAAATCTGGCAAACTCCGTTTTGAATTCTGTTTTTATTCTTTCCATTTATACTTGCCGATAGTTCCTTTGATGCCGAAAAAAATAAAATATGGAATGTATAGTAATTCGGCGATGGGGAAGATGCTGAGGAATTTCATTTTTTTAATCTTGTATAAAAAAGTGAAGATCAGCAGAAATTCCGGAATTATTTTAAAAAGAGTGATCCGCAAAAATAAAATCCAGCAATAACTGCTGGTCAAGCAGCCAAAGAACAAAATGATATAACTCAGATAAAACAACATCACGATCGAAGTGATGAGCTTAACATCAAGTGGATAATATCGCCATTTCGAGCCGCGCCGCGTTTCCTGATTGATCTGATGTACTGCAGATTGGCAACCTTTGGATAAAACTATGGAATCCTGTGAAAACATAAAACAAAAATTTCTAATTAGTTTTCGTATTTTATGCAAAAGCAGGTCGTCATCACCGGAGCGAATATGTCCAATTCCGGCAAAACCCTTGATCTGAGAGAAGAGTCTGCGACGATATGCCATATTGCCTGCTGTTACAGAAATTCCCCAATTAAAAGTAAACGCAGAAGCTATAACAGCAAAAAAAGCAGATCTTTCCAGATTTTTCAGGAAATTAAAAAATCCATTTGGATGCAGAATAATTGAATATCCCGCTATAAAATCGGTATCTTCTGTAAAATGAGCATTGATCTCACGCAGCCAATTCAGAGTGGGCAGACAATCGGCATCGGTAAAAGCCAGAATATCGTTCTGTGCAAGCTTTACGGCTGCCGTAACAGCACCTTTCTTTCCCACAAGTTGTGGATTTTCCTCATCAATTCTAATCAGTTTCAGATTACCAAATTTATTTTTAAAACGTTGCACAATATCCGAAGTATCGTCTTGAGAACGATCATCGGCAATAATGATCTCATAAAACTCATCAGGATAATTCTGCTCGATCAGAAGCGGCAGTAAATTCGGCAGATTTGCTGCCTCGTCTCGGGCAGCAACAATGATAGATATCGAATTTAGTTGAGAGTTTTGTTTTCTTGATGTAAACAGCAATCCCAACCAAAAAAACAGAATAAGAGCTGCATAAAAAATCGCCAGAATCCAAAATGCTTCCATCTTATCTTATCGCTCCCATCGAAATGCAAATTTCTTGACCGCATTCCGAACCAAATTTTATTAAAATCAAAATTATATAAGAGATGTTTAAAGTCAATATTAATGAAGGAGCGGTGATGTTTGGTTGTGTTCATTTCAGTTTTTCGGTAAAAGGCAAAGAAATAGCTCTCACTTTCGACGATGGTCCGCATCCGGAATACACAACTCAGATTCTGGAAGTGTTAAAAAACCAAGAAGTTAAAGCTACATTTTTCGTTAACGGGAGCAAAATTGAACAATCCAGAGATTTGATTTTTAAAATGCTGGCGGACGGACATCAAGTGGCAAATCATTCCAGCTATCATCGCAATTTTCTGCTGCGATCCACAAGATCGATGTGTGAGGATATTTTAAAAACCGATAAACTTCTGCGTAAGTGTGGCGTTAAAGGTGATATTCCATTCCGCCCACCTTATGGCAGATTTGATCTGGGAACACTTTTGATAATGAAAAAGTTAGAAAAACAATTGATTCTTTGGAATGCTGCCAGCAAAGATTATAAAGCAAAATCATCCAATCAAATTTTGTTCAGATTACGTAGAAAAGTCAAACCCGGATGTATCATTGTGATGCATGATGCCGGCAAATCGGCTACTGGAGAAGTTTATAGAGATCATACTGTAAAAGCACTGATGGAGCTGCTGCCGGAACTGAAAAGCCAAGGGTATAAATTTTTTACTATCAACGAAATGCTCAATTTATAATTGAGTCGGTTTTCTCAATAAAATCTGCTATTCCAGGTGATTCCCGGCGAATATCCTGCATTGTGGGATTTACAATCTCATCATTTTTTTCAGGCACTTTCAGAGTAAAATCTATCTTAATACGCAGTTTAAAAAAATCAGATATTATAGAAGACAATTTTTCTTTATTATCGTTTAAGTAGCTGTAGCTCATATCTTTGGCTATCAGATAATGGATCACATTATTAGTGATATTATTGACCTTTCCTTTCTCCAGGTAAGTGCCTACCATCGGTTTTTCACGTTTAACTTTACTGATGATCTGGGGAAGATGTTTTTGATAGATTTCTTCTGTCAGTTTATCAACAACGGGACGTTCTTCATCAATCTCTTTTTCCAGAACATGTTTCACCTCATCTGTCTTTTCCTGCAGAACCTGAGGAGCTGTTTTCTTTGTTTTTGCTGCTTTGGGCTGAATTTCCTGTTTTGAGTTTTCTTGTTTTTTCAGATTATTCAAGATGTCGTCCAACGCTAACAATTTATGTAATTTTGCTATTTTGATGAAAGTCATTTCCGTTACCAGAATGGGATTTGTGCTGTTTTTTATATCCATCTTCGCTTTCACTAAAATACTCATCAAATACAGGAAATCATTCTCGCTGAATTTGCTGCTGAGGGTTTCCATCTCTTTCACGATGGCTGCGGACATGGTGGGAACCGCTATCTTAACTTTGATGAGCAGAAGATTGCGAATGTAGTCCAGCAGTCCATTGATGAATTCCTGCACATCATTGCCTTTTTCCAGAACATCGTGCAGCAGTTTGATGATATCTGTAACATTTTCTTCAGCGATATAGTTCATGATTTTGTGATAAATATCAAAATGTACAATTCCAAAAATAGCAAGTATATCCGTTAGAGCAATATGCTCTTTGCCGTAAGCCAGAACCTGATCCATCAGCGATTGAGCATCTCGCATGCTGCCGTCGGCTTTTTTGGCGATCATAAAAAGTGCTTCGCGATCGATGGAAATTTTTTCCAATTCGCAGATCTCCTGCAGACGACTGATAATATCCGGAATGGGAATTCGTTTAAAATCAAAACGCTGACAGCGAGAAATGATCGTAGCGATAACTTTATGAGGTTCTGTAGTTGCAAAAATAAAAATAACATTTTTGGGAGGTTCTTCCAGGGTCTTTAAAAGCGCATTGAAAGCATTTTTGGAAAGCATGTGAACCTCATCGATGATGTATATCTTGTAAAGCGAATTAGCTGGTGAATACATCAATTCTTTCTGTAACTCCCGAATATCTTCCACGCCTGTATTGGATGCTCCGTCAATTTCAATAACATCAGCAGAAGTGCCTGCTGTTATCTCAAGACAATTCTCACATTTGTTGCAGGGATCGATCGTGGGACCGTTTGCAAGACAATTCAAACTTTTGGCAAAAATGCGTGCCAGAGAAGTTTTACCAACACCGCGCGGTCCGGTGAAGAGATATGCATGAGCTGTTCTGTCCAATTCGATCGTATTCTTCAGAATTTGAGTGATATGATCCTGCGCAAAGATCTCATCAAAAGTCTGCGGTCTGTATTTTCTCGCTAAAACTAAATATGACATAAATTAACATCCATTTATTATTTTCATTCTGGAAATTTGAAGATACCATTTTTTTGTCAATTATTAATTGGGCAAAATAAGATTAACCTTCTCAAAATGATTTTGCAATTTTTTCTTGACTCCCAAAAGGCAAAAAAATTTTATCCGCACGGTTGCAGAAGTGGTGAAATTGGTAGACGCGCTAGGTTCAGGGTCTAGTAGGCAATATGCCTGTGGGGGTTCGAGTCCCCCCTTCTGCACCATTTTTTTTTCAGCAATCGAAACAAGTTTACAATCCACAGAAATTGGCAAGTGCATCCCTTTCTTTCTGCCTTTTTAGAGCAGATAGCAGCTTATATGTTGTATCCATTATCAGCAATAAAAACGATCTCCAAATACATTTTCTTCAATTTATTTTTCTTTTGTCATTTCCCACAAAATCCCTGTTTTAGATAAACACAAACATTATCGTTGACAGCCTGAATCCCGATTCATTTTATGTATCTATTGAATTAGATTCAAGAGGAGGAATTATGCTTCGGAATCAATCCGAAAAAGTAGTTGAAAAGAAACGGCGCAAGCGGGAGGCGATAATCGAGGCAGCGATAGAAACCTTTGCCAGTAAAGGATTTCATAATACAAAGATAAGCGATATTGCCAAATTCGCCGGTGTGGCAGATGGAACTGTTTATCTTTATTTCAGCAGTAAAGATGATCTATTGATCCATTCTTTTGATGAACTCCTGACGGGAAAACTGGAAGAATTGAAAAGTTTATTTCAGGAGGATGAGAGTTATGTGTCCCGACTGGTTAAATTCTTTGATTATCATGTTAAGCTTTTTACCGAAAGACCTCACATCGCCCGTTTCATGTCCGTAGAATTAAGGCAGAGTACAGAATTTTATCAAAAATATCCGGAATATAAACCGGTAAAACGTTATCTTCATTTTCTGCAGGATATTATCGAGAATGCCAAGCAGGAAGGTGGACTGCGGGATGTTGATACGGTTGGTTTATCTTACCTGATGTTCGGAACGATGGATTTTGTTTTAACCGAATGGTCAACCAAAGATCAGCCTTTCGATTTGCAGGAGATCAAAGATAAGATTGTAGATATTGTCCGTTATGGAATGTATCCGATCAGAGAACATTAAATATTTGAATTGAAGAATATTTGCAAGCCGCATAGAGAAATCCTTTGCGGCTTTTTTCTACATCAAAAAAAGATGCTCGATCAGGATTTTAACTCCAATCCCGATCAGTACAATACCACCTGCCAATTCTATCTTGCTTTCAAATAATGAACCGAATTTACCGCCAATGTAAACTCCCAGCAATGAAAGCAGAAATGTGACAATTCCGGTAATGATAACAGGTTGGATGATCGATACATTCAGAACAGAAAAACTGAGTCCTACGGCCAGAGCATCAATGCTGGTGGCTATAGCCAGAATAAATACAGTGCTGAGACTATTTGGATCACATTTACTTTCGGTTTTTTCAATGAAAGATGACTCGTAGATCATTTTTCCACCGATAAATGCCAGAAGTCCAAAAGCAATCCAATGATCGAATGCCTGGATACAATTATGGAATGTGGAGCCAGCTAACCAGCCCAAAACAGGCATGATCGCTTGAAATCCTCCAAAAAATATCGCCATTCGAAAAGCCGGTACAGCTTTAAAACATTTCAAGGTTACACCGCTGGCAATGGATACTGCAAAGGCATCCATTGCCAGACCAAGTGCAATTAGAAAAATTGTAATAAAATCCATTACATCTCCACAAAAAAACTTTAAATATTTTTTTGCTTTAAAAGTCAAATGGATTAAATTAGACGTTTGGAATCAATACGGATTCCAATGGCGCATTTTACTGATAAAAAGAAAGTTAGATTTACTTTAAGCAAAATATTGCTTAGAATTGAAAATATATTTGACAGGCAAATGCGGTCAGAGTTTTCTACCTTGATTCTTTTCCAAGGAGGAATGATGGAAAAGTTGCTGGAAGAAAAAGACGATAAACCTCCAAGTGCGGGTTGGTTATTCCTCAGCCGAAGCTTTTTCAGGTTTTTCGGTCAAATTCAATTTTTTAATCGTAAATATAAACGTTTTATCTATCATATCAAAAGATAAACCTTAATCCTAATTTCAGAAAGTCATACTTTAAAAAAACACAAAACAGGAGAAAACTAAATGAAAATAGGATTAACATACGATTTGCGTTCGGAATATCTGAGGCTGGGATATGGTGAAGAAGAAACTGCCGAATTTGACCGCGAGGATACGATAGACGCTCTGGATAGAACTATTCGAGCCTTGGGATATAACGCCAAAAGAATTGGAACTGTCCGGCAATTGATTTCGCAACTTGCTGCCGGCAGACGTTGGGACCTTGTTTTTAATATCTGTGAAGGACTACACGGTCAGGCGAGAGAAAGTCAGGTTCCCGCCATTCTGGATGCTTACAAGATCCCCTATACTTTTTCCGATCCGCTGGTTTTGGCGATCGCTCTGGATAAATTTGCCTGCAAAAGCTATCTGCAAAAATTCGGTGTTCCCACCCCGATTTTCGCTTTGCTGCAAAAGGAAAATGATTTGAAGAAAATCAGGCTGGAGTATCCGCTATTTTTGAAGCCAGTGGCAGAAGGTACAGGAAAAGGTGTTTATGCCAATTCCAAAGTAGAAAATGAAGCACAATTAAGAACTCAATTTAAGTTTTTGAAAGAAACTTTCCGGCAGCCGGTGCTGGCGGAAGAATATCTGCCCGGTCGTGAATTTACCGTCGCCATCATCGGCAACGGCACACAGGCAAGCGTGCTGGGAACGATGGAGATCATTATGAAAAACAGCAGGCACAATGACATCTACAGCTATGAGACCAAAGAGAACTGCGAGACGGAAGTATTTTATCAGCCGGGTAGAGATGAGCTGGCTAAACAGTCGGGAAAAGTGGCTTTGCAGGCTTATCGCGCTTTGAACTGCAAAGATGTGGGAAGGGTAGACATTCGCACGAATCGGTTTGGCAAACCGGAGTTTATCGAGATAAATCCCATACCGGGACTGCACCCTCAGCATTCCGATCTACCCATGATAGCTACCCAGGAAGGCGTTTCTTATCAGGAATTGCTGAAGAGGATAATATCATCTGCTATTGATCGCTACGAACATTTGAAAAAGATGAAGGTGGCTTGAAATGAGAAGAACAATCGAACTTGCCGTACTGGGAATCCTTCCTGTTCATAAACATCATAATGGAATGAATCATTCGGTGATCGTGGATTTCAGCCGTTTCAGTTTCCTGAAGGAATTTTTCCCCAGAGCCAGCCGTAAAGACTGGAAAAATTGGCAGTGGCAGATTGCCAACAGCATCGTCGATCTGGAAAAACTGGAAGAAATAGTAAAATTAAATTCCCATGAAAAAACAGAATTGCAGCAATTGAACGTGCTACTGCCTCTGCGCATCACGCCTTATTATGCCAATCTGCTTGCCGGTTTAAGCAGCGATCATCCGCTTCGAAAAACAGTGATACCGTCTGAGAAAGAATTGACGCTGAGTTTCGGAGAAGCTGCCGACCCGCTGCATGAAGAAGCCGATAAAAAAGTGCCTGGACTGGTGCACCGCTATCCCGATCGCGTACTGGTGCTGCTCACCGATTTCTGCGCTGCCAATTGCCGCTACTGCACCCGTTCACGACTGGTGGGGCAGCAGCACAAAGTTTGCGATTTTGATAAAGTTGTAAATTATATTAAAGAACACAAAGAAGTGCGAGATGTGCTTCTGTCCGGGGGAGATCCTCTCACCTTAACAGATGCCAGACTGGAATTTTATCTGCAGAAGATCAGAGCGATCGAGCATGTGGAGATGATCAGGATCGGAACCAAAGTGCCGGCTGTAATGCCGCAGAGGATCACACCGCAGTTGGCTCAAATGCTGAGACGATATCAGCCGCTTTATATGAGTATTCATTTCACTCATCCTGTCGAACTGACTCCGGAAGTGCAGACAGCCTGTAATCTGCTGGCAGATACCGGCATACCGCTGGGCAGCCAGACCGTGCTTCTGAAGAATGTGAATGATTCTGCAGAAACTTTGAAAAAGCTCTTTCATGAACTCTTGAAAGTGCGGGTGAAACCATATTATCTCTATCAATGCGATCCGATTTTTGGTTCAGCACATTTTCGCACCAGTGTGTGTGATGGTTTGAAGATCATGGAAAAACTGCGTGGTCACACTTCGGGATATGCCGTTCCCACTTATGTGATCGATGCTCCTGGCGGTGGCGGCAAAATTCCCGTGCAGTCAAATTATGTGATTGATGAAAATGCTGATCAGGTATTTCTAAAAAACTATGAAGGAAATATTTACGCCTATCCAAAGCAGAAATAAGGAATAATCATAATTTTGCGAAGATCGAAGAAAAGATTTTCAAGATTACACCGCTGGCAATGGATACTGCAAAGGCATCCATTGCCAGACCAAGTGCAATTAGAAAAATTGTAATAAAATCCATAATTTCTTCTGATTATTGAGAAGAGATATTATCCAAACACCAAAATTTAAATAACAAAAAAGCCACCCTGAGATGGCTTTTTTATGGTTAAATATTATCTATTTGTTATTCAGGATTTTCTTTGATAACTTTTTGTAATCAATACTTTTATATGGATTTAAAGTCATTCCTGTATAAGTATGAGAAAGAACAAATACATTATTGCCATTATGCCATTTATAATTAACAGGCATTATCCCGATATCCAGATAGTCGTAAGTATTTTCATAACCCTGATACTTACTTTTATTAATCTCGTGCGCTCTTTCTGAGCCTGAAATTTGCCATTCTTCAAAAATTTCATCGTCTATGGTTTCAAGATAAAACTCTATTATTTGAAGTTCAGCATCTGCTTCCAAAGTCCATTCAAAAGCATAATTCTCATTAAAGTTGAAAACCGGCCAGTCCACTTCCGGTAAATATGGAGCATCGATGCTTCCTGAAATTGTGTTGTTGTTTATGGTTAAATCATAATTGAAAGTATCACCGCAACCAGAAGTACCATCAATAAAAACCCATGTTGACCAATCAACACCATAAAACTCCCATTCAAGGTCATATACCGTTCCGTTGATCTCAAGGCTTGAAGTCACTGGTTCGGTATCAGTCCAAATCATAACTGAAGCTTCACGACCCCAACCTTCCCATGGGGTAATAACCATAACAGTTCCTACATCATCCAAATTTGTTGGAAAGTCAGTTCCAAGGGTGTTTTTACTGTCTTCATCACAACCTGTGATCAGCAGTAATGCAAAACACATAACAACTACTAATTTAACAAACTTCATAATTCCTCCTAAGATTTAATGGCACATTTTTTGATGCGTATTTGTTTGTCAAATGTTTCGTATAGAACGAATTTATTCTAAACAGCATTGATCTTAGTTCTGCCCAACATGAGATTTGAATGAAAAGAACGATCCAAAATACCTTAATAAAAGAGCGATTCGCCAGCTTTTCTGTTCTTTGCGAATCGCCCCAATAATATAGTGTTCTCAGTATCTCGGTGTCTCTGTGTTGAGATCACTTCACCACAATACTTACCAGCTTCTTCGGTACCAAGATCACTTTCTGCACAGTTTTTCCTGCAATGTATTTCTGCACATTTTCGATTTCCAGAGCCAGTTTTTTGATCTCTTCCTGCGGCATATCAATCGGCACATCGATCTTGCCGCGCAATTTGCCCATCACCTGCACCACGTAAGTGATTTCATCCTTCACCAGGAATTTTGGATCGAACTGGGGAAGTCCGGCTGCGTGCACCAGATTTTGGTTTCCCATCATCTGCCACAATTCTTCGCTGATATGCGGGGCAAAGAAATGCAGCAGCCTCGGAATCACAGCGCAGGCTTCAGCAAAAATTGCCTTTTCTGCATTATCAAGTTTTTCCGGTTCGGTAATGCCGTAAACTTTGTTCAGATGCTCCATGATGGCAGCGATGGCTGTGTTGAAATGCATGCGCTCTTCGATGTCTTCCCGCACTTTCTTGATCAGATGATGCGTGCTGAAGCGCAAGTCTTTGATAACTGAAGAAATCTTATCCTCACTTCTTTGTGAATCTTCGTGTTCCTTCACGGCTAACCTTATCACATCGATTTTATCTTCAAAGATACGCCAGATGCGGTTCAGGAAGCGGAAAGCACCTTTCACGCCTTCATCGCTCCATTCCACGTCTTTATCCGGCGGCGAAGCGAACAGCATGAACACGCGCACAGTATCTGCTCCATAACGATCTACGATATATTGCGGATCGACCACATTTCCTTTGGATTTGCTCATTTTGGCGCCGTCTTTGGTTACCATTCCCTGCGTCAGCAACCTGGCAAAAGGTTCGTCGCAGCTCACCAATCCGATGTCGCGCATGAATTTATGAAAGAAGCGCGCATACATCAGATGCAACACAGCATGCTCGATGCCGCCGATGTATTGATCGACCGGCAGCCAGTAATCGGCAGCTTCTTTTGCAAAAGTCAATTTGTCGTTGTGGGCATCGGCATAACGGGCAAAATACCAGGAACTATCCACGAAAGTATCCATCGTGTCTGTTTCGCGTTTTGCCGGACCGCCGCATTTCGGGCAGGTTGTATTCACCCATTCGGGAACGCTCAAAAGAGGATTCTGCTTGGTTTTTCCCAGTTCTACGTTATCCGGCAGCAACACAGGCAAGTCTTCATCGGGAACCAGCACTTCGCCGCATTTATCGCAATATATGATCGGAATGGGATTGCCCCAATAACGCTGACGGCTGACGCCCCAATCCCGCAAACGATAAGTGATGGTTTCTTCGCCAATGCCGTTTTCCTGCATCCAGGCGGAAATCGCTTTCTTGGATTCGATGCTGTCCATTTCATCAAATTGTCTGGAATTTACCAGAATTCCCGGTTCGATGTAAGCTTCCGTCATTTTTTCCGGAACCAGCGATTTATCAGGTTTCTGAATGACGATCTTGATAGGAATATCATATTTTTTTGCAAATTCAAAATCGCGTTGATCGTGTGCCGGGACAGCCATCACAGCACCTGTGCCGTAATCCATCAGCACGTAATTCGTGATCCAGATCTGCACTTTTTCGCCATTTACCGGATTGATGGCAAATCTGCCGCTGAAAATTCCTTCTTTGGTTGTATCTTCGGCAGAACGGCTGATCTTATCTTCATTCATCACCTTATCGCAGAATCTGGCAAATTCCGAATCCTGCGGTTCATCCTTCAACCAGCGACTGACCAGCGGATGCTCCGGCGGCAGAGCCATGAACGTGCAGCCGAAGATGGTGTCGGGTCGGGTTGTGAAAACCGTGATAATATCATCCGCATTTTCCAATTTGAAATGAATATTGGTTCCGAAACTTTTGCCGATCCAGTTGGTCTGCATTGTTTTCACTCTCTCCGGCCAATCGATCACACCGCTGAAATCCAGCAATTCATCGGCATATCTGGTGATGCGGAAGAACCACTGCTCCAGCTCTTTCTGGCGAACTGTGCTGTCGCAACGCCAGCATTTGCCGTCTTCCACCTGTTCATTTGCCAATACTGTCTGGCAATCGTCGCACCAGTTCACAAAACTGCTTTTTTTATATGCCAGTCCGTTCTCATACATTTTTTTGAAAAACCACTGTCCCCATTTGTAATAATCCGGGCGGCAGGTGGAAACTTCCCGCTGCCAATCCAGACCGAAACCCAGCACATCAAACTGGCGGCGCATGATGGCGATGTTTTCTTCGGTGGTGATCTTGGGATGAGAATTATGCTGGATGGCGAAGTTTTCTGCCGGCATCCCAAAGGCATCATAACCCATCGGCTGCATTACATTGTAACCTTGAGTCAATTTATAACGTGTTATCGCATCACCAATCGAATAATTCGAAACATGACCCATGTGCAGCGCACCGGAAGGATAGGGGAACATGCTCAATATGTAATATTTCTCTTTATCAGATTCATTGCTGGCATTGAAGATCTTTTTTTCCTGCCAGACTTTCTGCCATTTTTGTTCTATTTTATCAAATGGATATTCCATTATAGTTCTCCTATTTTGTGTTTTTTGTGATTTGGAAATTTGAAATTATTATTATCCCCGCCAGGGGAGTAAGAGGAAGGGAGATGAATAGAATATTGAGAAATTGAATATTGAAGATCGTTTGTTTGAGAATCGGATTTTCATGATTTTTCCTCCTTCCAAATTTTTCGTGGTCAGTTTTGGCAGACAGCGATTTCGGTCAAATAATTTTTGCAGAGAGCAGGGGGCAGGGGGCAGAGGGCATGGGGCAGAGAGCATGGGGCAGAGGGCAGGGAGACTTTGAGATTTATCCGCCTCTGGCGGACGTTGTGATTTATCCGCCTTAGGCGGACTTTGTGACTTTGACACGCTGAAATGCTGACACGCGGAGGCAAAAAACAAATAACTTGCAAAGAAATAAATCGATTTCTAATTTTGGCACTGAATTAATTTGAGCGAGGAGGTTATCATGTTCAATTATTTCAATCGCCGCATCAAGCTTTTTTCGATCTGGGATATCAAGCTGGCACAATTAGCTGCCATGGCTATAATGATCATCCTGATCAAACTTATCCCGGAGATCACAGCACTGAGATTCAGATGGTATATCCTGATCACAATTGTCTGCGCTATTCGCCCCTGTTATGTGATGTTTTTTAAGAAAACGGATAAAGAGGAATGACTTCGCATCTGGAATTCTATAGTTTAATTCTATTTTAACATCATCATCTTCCTGCTCGCCACCGGCTTACCGTCCCACTGCAATTGATAGAAATATACTCCGGTGCTTACTCTTCGGTTGTTCCGGTCGGTGCCGTCCCAGGTGAGGGAGACTGTGAGACTTGGAGATGGGGTGACGGGGAGAGTTTTCACCTTTTGACCTTTGATGTTGTAGATGACAATTTCTGCCGATTCCGACTCGCTGACCTCTGACATCTCAAATCTGATCTCTGTAGAAGGATTGAAGGGGTTGGGGTGGTTGGAGAGGGAAAAAACAGGGGCAGTTATTTC
>NPID01002946.1_pt1 | contig 94255 bp, 80 predicted proteins | sample 8637491 | NCBI WGS metagenome assembly NPID01 (sample SAMN07420843, study PRJNA396082) | bioreactor metagenome | isolation source: sample BA6 brine-fed electro-methanogenic bioreactor BA | place: Japan: Kochi | collected 2016-06-14
CCCACAAACTTTACAAACCCATACTATCAAAATAATTATTATAAGGTACGCTAGTACCTTACAAAAGAATCAAAAAATAAGACCTCACATTCTTCCCCTGCTGCTATTCCTTCTACTTCTGCATCTATTACAATGTAACAATTAGATTGTACCATGGAGCGGATAACTCCTGATCCTTTACTTAAAACGGGATCCACATTTTCTATTCCTGCATGGGCCCGTATATAGTCTGTACGCCCTAATTTGGATGGAATTTTCTGGGTGGCTTTTCTTTTAACTGTGGGAGGAAGGGGAGCTAATTTTTGCATTTTTAAAAGATGAGCCCTTACCAGAATATCAAACTGGACCATGGCCGCCACCGGGTATCCGGATAACATGAATACTGGTTTTTGATCCACCCTGCCAAAGGCAACTGGTTTTCCCGGGCGAATGCTGACTCCATGAAATAGTACTTCCCCTATTTTATCAACCACATCCACCACCACATCACCCTTACTTATGGCGGTTCCTCCGGTGGTTATAATCACATCACAGCTTTTAGCAAATTTTTTTATCTGTTGTTCTACCTGATTAGCATCATCCCGGGCATGGGTTAATAACGGTATTGTTTTGGTACTTTCTAGTAGAGATTTTAAGGTATAATAGTTAGAATTTATAACTTCAGCTTCCTTTATTTTGCTTTTATCCATTACCAGTTCATTTCCTGTTGTAATTATGCCTACAACTGGTTTTTTAAATACTTTCAATTCATTATAACCTGCAGAGGAGATAATCCCCACATCCTGGGGCCTTAATTGATGAGGGTGTTCTAGTAGTAAATCTCCTTTTTTGAAGTCTTCCCCGGCAGGGGATACGTTTTCACCAGGAGTTATACTAAATAATACTTCTAAATCATCCCCTTTTTCATAGGTGTACTCTTCCATAACTACCCCATTAGCTCCTTGAGGAATAGGGGCCCCGGTGGCAATTTTAATAGCTTCTCCTTTTTTAAGAACGAATTTTGATTTTTTCCCAGCGCCTATGCGGTCAATAATTTTTAAATGAGCAGGGTTTTCCTGGGAAAATCCAAAGGTATCTTCTGCTTGTATGGCAAATCCATCCATGGCTGATCTATCAAATCCAGGGGAGTCCAATAAAGCAGAGATGTCTTCTGCTAGAACCCTCCCATAGGCCTGGTCCAGTTTTATTTTTTCGGTGATATAGGGGATTTTTTCCTGATTTATTATATTTAAAGCCTCTTCCAGAGGTATTAATTCGGATAAGAACATGTTTCTACTTCCCGGATAATCTTGTGTAGAGTTTGATTAGCGATAATGATGAGTTATACCTTTATTTCTATGGAAGTTTCCTATATTTAATTCGTTGTTTAGAGTCCTTAAAAAAAATCAATATTATGGTATATTGGATAAAATTTAATATGTCATAAATTCAAGTAAGTATAGATGATAAAGATAAGCTCTTTAACCAAATACTTTGGCAAAATACGTGCTCTGGATAATTTAAATTTAGAAATAAAAAAAGGAGAGCTTTTAGGATTGATTGGGCCTAATGGTGCCGGGAAAACCACAGCCATCAGGATTATTTCCTGTATACTCCAGCCAGATGAGGGCCAGGTTATGGTGGGAGGTTACGATGTTTTGAAAAATCCTCTGGAAGTAAAATCCATGATCGGTTATCTACCCGAGGAACCTAACCTTTATGAACGTTTCCGTGCCTATGATCTTTTGAAGTATTTTGGAGAGTTGTATGGTGTTCCATCTGCTGAGCTGGAATCAAGGATTGAAGAGTTATTAGAACTGGTGGGAATGAAGTCCCGGGCCCAGCATAGAATCAATACTTTTTCCAAAGGCCTTAGACAGAGAATCGGGATTGCCCGGGCTCTGGTGCATGACCCGGATATTATTATTTTTGATGAACCCACCATGGGATTGGATCCTGCCACTTCCCTGGCAATCCGGGACTTTATTGAGAGTCTTAAAGGAGAAAAAACTATTCTACTGTGCACCCATTACATGGATGAAGCCGATGCACTGTGTGATCGGGTGGCCATTTTAAACCAGGGACAGATACTGGATATGGGCAGCCCCCAAGAATTAAAATCAAAAATACATGGAGATATAATTTTAAATGTGTCTTTAAATGATCCGTCCCAGGTGGATCTGAATGATTTTAAAAATATGGATATGGTGGAGAAATTTACTTTAAAAGAGGACAAATTAACGTTGTCTCTCCAGAGCAGGAGAGATATTTCCCGGATAATAGAAGTAGTAGGTACCAATTTAAAAGCAGTTAATACCAAAGAACCCACCCTGGAAGATGTTTTTATTCAGAATGTGGCTAATCTAAATAAATAGTTATAACAGGTTTTTACCATGGGCTCCTGGACCATCACCAAATGGGAATTGAAAAATACCCTCCATAACCGTAAATTTATTCTAATATTCTTTTTGCAATTAGTGGTGCTCTTAATGATGGTACTATTTTTTAGTAGCTTCATGGAAGGAATAGAATCAGAAGAAGGAATCTCACTTACACCTTCCCTGAACCAGTTTGCATCACTGGATATTTATGATCCTCAGAATGTTTTAATTAATCAGTTGAATCCAGAAATACTTGAAATTAATTCAAATGAAATAGATGTGGCTTTAAGTCGTTTGGAAGGTGGTGATGTTACAGGGGTGGTACTTTTACCTTCAGCAGATGATTTTAATCTGGAAGAAATAAAACCTGTCCCGGTGAAGTTATATATAGATTATAAAGACCCTAAAAGAAGTGTGATTAAAGATGAAGTTGTTGCCGCCCAAAATAGAGCATCCGACCTTATATCCCAAAGATGGATTGATGAGTTAGCTCCCCAGCAAGAAGTAAGCCAACCCCAGATTCAGGAAGAAACTCAGGGAGAGGCACTTCCTCTGCAGCTAATTAATAAAGTAATGACTGCCATTTTGTTATTTTTACCTTTATTTTTATTTGGAAACCTGATTGTGGACAGTATTGTAGGTGAAAAAGAAAGAAAAACCGGAGAAATATTAATAGCAATGCCTGTTTCCCGATCAAATATTATACTGGGTAAAAGTACGGCGGTGATAATCACCATGGCCCTGCAGGTAGCATTATGGATGGTATTAATGATTTTAGCAGGTTATTCTATTGAAAATCCCGGGCTGGTATACCTGATAGTGGTTACTACTGCTTTACCTATTGTGGGTTTAACCAGTATTATTGCTGCTTTTAGTAAAAATTATAAAGAGGCCGGAATTGGGATAACTTTTGCCTATGTGGCCATAATAGGATTTTTAATAGTACCTGCTCTGGCTTACATCTCCCAGCAGGGAAGATATGTTAGTACCTCTACCATGACCCTGGCTATTAAGGTTTTCTCCGGTGAAACTCTTTCTCCAGGCGATATCATTGTTCCCTTTACCTCCCTACTCTTAATTAGTTTAATATCCTATTACATTACCATATGGCTTTTTAAAAGGGATGATATAGTATTCGGTCCTCGTCCCGGATTATTAAGATTGTTGTACGAATTTACAGCTTTAAATAAAGTTGTCAATTATTTTAAAAAATGAAATGTTTATAGAGTGAAATAATGAAACTTCTCTCTCTATTTAAAAAAGAAGCAAAGGATATCCTTTCCAATAAGATTTACCTATTGGTGGTATTTGTTCAGCTTTTAATAATTTTAGGAGCTTATGGATTGGCCCTTACCAGTTCTGTGGTGACTGATCCTGATCTTTTAGATGAATGGGGAGGTTCAACTGCCATTAAAGTGGGGCTACCTCAAAATCTGCAGGGATCTACTTTAGAAGAAAGCCTTATAAATCAAGATTTGACCCTGATGTATTTTCCAGATGTGGAATCTGGCCTAAATCAAGTGGGGAAAGAAGTGGTAGCCCTGGTTTATATATCCAATGAAGAAGAAGATATAGGCCTTCAAATTGATAACACCAACGTATTTTACCCTGTTGCCCGGGATAAAATTAATAAAGCACTGGACTATTATCAGTTAGAAGAAAGGCTTTCCAGTAGAGGATTAAGTGTAGAAGAAATAAATATCATTCAGAATCCACTGGATATCAATGAAATTGAGATAAATAAGGAATCTGCTTCTCCTCTAGCCCTGGAGAGTTCTTACTTTGTGGAAATAATGTACGGGTTCATCGTGCCTTTTATATTGCTTTTACCCTTTTTCCTGGCCAGTAATATAGTTACCGATAGTGTGGTAGGTGAAAAGGAAAGAAAAACATTTGAAGTGCTATTAATGACCCCTCTATCCGGGCCCATGGTAATTGCAGGTAAAATACTTCCCATACTATTATTTTCTCTTATGCAAAGCGGTGCCTGGATTATGTTGCTGTATTTTCTACAGGTTCCTGTTTATAATCCCCTGCTTCTGATGGTTCTTTTATTTTTTGTGGGCCTGGGCTTTATTGGTATGGGGGTGTTAATATCCATGCTGGTGGATTCTACCAAAGAAGCAAATTCTGCGGTGACCCTTTTATTATTTTTTGCCACTTTCATACTGTTTTTACCTCTTTTTATGAATATTCCTGCATTATCGGGTATTTTAAACACCATTCCCACGGTTATTATTGTTAGAATGTCCTCTGGACCTTACCTGAATCCCCTCTTGCTATTAGAATTTTTACCATCCATAGTGATTTCCCTGGCAATATTTGCCCTTTCCATATTTTATTTCAGACAAGAAGGAGCCATAAGGCTTTAAGCATTTATTAGAAAAATAAATAGATTATCAATGTGATTGCCGTTCCACTTACCACGGGTATGGCTATATTATCATCCAGAGGACTGTAAGCCTCAGTAATGGTTCCAGCCAGTGCCCCTATAAAGGCCGGTGCCAGGGGAACTTGAGTACCAGCCCCTATAAAACTTACCATAAAAAAGCTAAAGCTCCCCTGCCAGCTTTTTTGTAAGTGATGAGGTAGTTTATTTTTTCCAATTTTTTTCCCTACCAGGGTGGAAGTAGCATCTCCTAAAACCAGTATAATTATGGCGGCATTGGCTATGGCCATATTAAAACCAAAAAAAGCCAGGGTTAAAGTCAGACCTGAGAAAAAATAAATAAATCCTTTCTCTTTTTCATCCCGTCGGCAACTTCTTAAAATTTTAGAAAAAAAAGGAATGTAGTATTTTTTATCAATCTGGAAGATTAGTTCTCCAGAAACCATAGCCACCAGGGATAATAGGATAAGGTAAGGTACTGGTAAATAATTTCCTAAAAAAATAAATAAAATACCTGATGCATGTATAAGCTGCCGTATTAACTCTCTTTTATACACTAAAGACACCAGGTTTTAGTATTTTAGGCCATGAATTCTTCTATTACTCCATGGTATGCCCTTTGCAGTTTATCAACATCTAAATCAAGGAGATTTTTAATCACCAATTTATCCCCTTTTACTTCTCCCACTGCTGCTGCAGGAACTTTAATTTTATCCAGAACTTCTTCTACTTTATCCGGATTTACAGTGAGGATATACCGACCATGGGATTCTGATAAGAGTGTTTCAAATTCAGTGGCTTTATTTCCAGGGGCTTTATTTAAATCCACTTCAGCACCTATTCCTGATTTTAAAGCCATTTCAGAAAGGGCTATGCCTATACCTCCTGCTGAACAGTCGTGGATGGCAGTAATAGCCGGGGCAAGATTGCTGTTTAGCAGTTCCAGTATGCTTTCTGCGGATTTTAATTCATCATCCATCCTGATTTTAGGAGCATCTCCCTGTACCAGTTTATGGATGTTCCGGTGGTATTCTGAACCCTCCAGTTCAGGATAGGTGTTTCCCAGGACAATGATTTTATCCCCTTCATTTTTGAATTCCATGGTCCTTATATGGGGTATTTTTACCACTCCTACCACCCCTACCACCGGGGAAGGATTTACTGTTACCCCTTCTGTTTCGTTATAGAAACTAACATTCCCACTTATAACCGGAGTATTGAATTTCCGGGCCAGATCAGCCATGCCCTGCACACATTGGGAGAACTGCCAGAAAACCTCTGGTTTTTCCGGGTTTCCAAAGTTAAGGCAGTCCACCACACAACGAGGTGTAGCCCCCATGGAAACCACATTTCTTAATGCTTCAGCTAAAGATCCCGCCCCTCCATGGTAAGGGTCCAGTTTAGTGTGAATACTGTTACAGTCCACACTTAAAGCCACAGCAGTTTCTTCATCCACCCTTAATACTGCTGCATCGTCTCCTGGTTTTACTATGGTTCTGATTTGAACTTCGTGGTCATACTGGCGGTAAACCCATCTTTTACTGGCAATATTCTGGGAGGATAGAATTTTTAGTAGTGCTTCTTCTGCCGGAGGATGTTCTACTTCTACCTCTTCATGGTTTTTTTCTATTTTTTGGGATTCCCTTTCCACCACTGGTGGATCAGCCAGCAAATGGGCAGGTAAATCTGCTATAATTTCTCCTGCATCTTTTACCACCATCTGCCGGGTAGAAGTTACCTCTCCCACCACCGCCGCAGGTAATTCATATTTTTCACATATTTCCATAACTGCTTCTACCTGGGAAGGCTTAATTACAAAAACCATCCTTTCCTGTGATTCAGATAGCATTATCTCATAGGGAGTCATCCCTTTTTCTCTAAGTGGTATGGCACCTAAATCCACCTGAGCTCCGTTGTCACACTTGGCTGCTAATTCAGATATACAGCAGGTTAAGCCCCCTCCACCTAAATCCTTAACTCCTGATACTGGAATTTGTTCCATTATTTCCAGACTGGCTTCCAGTACCATTTTTTTGGTAAAAGGGTCTCCAATTTGGACCGCAGGACGATCTTCGATTTCAGAAGAGGTGGTGAGTTCTTCACTGGCAAAGGTAACCCCATGGATACCGTCTCTTCCCGTCCTGCCCCCCATGAGCAGGAATAAATCACCGACATCCGGGGCTATTCCCCGGACAATATCCTTTTTAGCAACCAGGCCGGCGCACATTACATTTACCAATGGATTTAGCTGGAAATTGTCATCAAATTCAACTTCTCCACCCACAGTAGGTATTCCTACCCGGTTTCCATAATCCGAGATACCCTTAACCACATGTTCAAACAGGTACCGTGATTTCTGGTCCTGGAGATATCCAAAACGTAGAGAATCTAAAAGCGCAATAGGCATGGCACCCATAGAAATTATGTCCCTTAAAATACCACCAATACCTGTTCCTGCCCCACCATAAGGTTCAATAGCAGAAGGGTGATTGTGGCTTTCAATTCCCACTGCCAGTGCCAGTTCATCAGTTATTTCCACCAGTCCTGCATCATCACCAGGTCCCAAAATAATTTTTTCTCCTTCTGTAGGGAAAAGCCGGAGTACAGGGCGGCTACTTTTATAAGAGCAGTGTTCAGAGAACATTATATCCAGCATACCGTATTCCAGGGAGTTAGGTTCCCTTCCCAATTCTTTTTTTATATATTTCTCTTCCGAATCTGTTAAAACCATTTTAGCACCCTTAATAAGTTTATAATATGAGAAATCATTTTTATGTAGCGGTTAAATTAGATGTTTAATAATCTTTATTTCATTAAACATTAATTTATTTCTATGTTACCCTTATGTAAAAAAACTAAAATAAAATAAAAAATAAAGAAAATTATGCTTTTTTTATTGAAACAGAAAGATTTTCATCTTCTATTTTCCATTCTTTAGTATATTCTCCTTTATTCTCTCCAAAAGTGATTTTTTGTGCCCTTACTTCATGGGCCATGAAATCATGGTGAGGTTGTACCAGGTTTTGTAGTGAGGTACTGCAGCTTACTTCCACCTCAATATTAGACTCCACATCCAGATCCATATCTTTTCTCATGTCCTGGATTCTTCTAATTAATTCCCGGGCCATGGATTCTGATAGTATCTCTGGTGTGATTTGAGTGTTTATGAATACACTTCCTCCTTCAAATTCAGCACTTACCACATCTTCAGGGAGCTCATTTTCATATACCACGTCTTCTGGATTTAATTCTATGATTTTATCTTCCAGTTCGATTTTTAAGAGGCCATGAGTTTCCATTTCCTTTTTTATATTTTTTCCATCCTGTTTTTTTAGTTCAGCGGCCACCAGCGGAACATCCTGGCGCAGTTTAGGGCCCAGTGTTTTCATATTAGGCAGGACATTAATTTTTAATTCTGGAAATTCCTGATTAGTCAATACTTTTTTTGTATTGGCCTGCTCCATAATTACCTTTTGAAGTGATTGGGCAGCTTTTAGAACATTTTCATCTTCAGATACCACTATGATTTCACTTACTGGCCATCTGAGTTTGTATCTAGCCACATCCCTTCCACGAGCCCCTGCCTCAATGATATGCCTTACTACATCCATTTGGGACTCTAATTTCTCATCAATAAGTTCCTCTGAATAATTCCAGTCCAGCATATGCACACTTTCTTTGGATTGAGGGTTCACCTCTTTAATGAGATTATGATACATTTCTTCACTTATGTGGGGAGCTATAGGCGCCATCATGGTAATAAGCATTTCCAGTACAGTGTAGAGCGTATGATAAGCCCCTAATTTATCCGGATCATCTTTTTCTACCCAGGTACGTCCCCGTATTAGTCTTACATACCAGCGACTTAAATCCTCCAGAATGAAATGATTGAGGCTCCGGGTGGCCTTATGGAAGAAAAGGTTATTAAGGGATTCTGTAACTTCCCGGGCCACTGAATTAATTCGGGAGAGAATCCAGCGGTCTTCATCCCTTAATTGAATGTTTTCGGGAGTGCATTGAAGTGGGTTAAAATTATCCAGGGCCATATAGGTGGTGGAAAATACATATACATTCCACCAGATATTGAACATTTTACTTACATTCTTAAGCTCATCCCAGACGAATTTAAGGTCGTCCCATGGTTTATTTGCCCATAAAAGATAAAAACGGAGGATATCTGCACCGTAATTTTCTATAACCTCTTCTGGCTCCACCACATTACCCAGGGATTTACTCATCTTCCTACCTTCTTCATCCAGGGTAAACCCATGCATGAGTACCTTCTGATAAGGTGTTTTATCCAGGGCAATTACCCCGGTACCCAGTTGAGAATAGAACCATCCCCTGGTCTGGTCATGACCTTCAGTAATAAAGTCATAGGGGAACCATTTTTCAAATAAATCCTTTTTTTGAGGATAATGGAGTGATGCCCATCCTGCCACCCCGGAATCTATCCACACATCCAGTACATCAGGGGTACGTTTCATTATTCCTCCACAGGCGCAGGGCAGGGTAATATCGTCCACATGGGGCCGGTGAATAAAGTCTCCCTGTAGATTGTTTTCATTGGCTTTTTCTTTAAGTTCGCTTACCGAACCCAGTACCGTTATTTCATCACAGTCCTCACAGGACCAGATAGGGATGGGTATTCCCCAGTACCTTTGTCGGGATATGGTCCAGTCCCGGGCATTCTCAATCCAGTTACGGAACCTGCTTTCTCCCGCCCAGGAAGGAACCCATTCCACTTTATCCAGTTCACTGAGCATCTGATCCTTGATTTCGGTTATCTTTAAAAACCATTGCTGGGTAGCCAGGTAAATAATGGGAGTTTTACATCTCCAGCAAAACCCATAACGGTGATTAATAGTGCCTTCTTTAAACAAAAATCCATGCGCATCCAGATCAGCAATTATAAAAGGATCCGCATCTTTAACAAATTGTCCCGCATATTTTCCTGCTTCTTCTTTAAATAATCCCGCATCATCCACCGGGCAGAATATAGGTAGCCCATACTCTTTCCCGATTTCAAAATCCTCTGGCCCGTGCCCAGGAGCAGTATGTACACAACCTGTACCTTCAGTAAGAGTTACGTGTTCTCCTGGAAGAATCAAATGAGTAAATTCCTTTTGTTTGGCTATTTCCTTATTTAAAGGATGTAAATATTCTTTTCCTTCCAGGTATGATCCTTTTACTATCTTCAGGATTTCATAGTCTTCTTCCCCAAAGAGAGAATCCACCAGTGCTTCGGCCATTACATATACTTCGTCCTTTATTTTCACATAGGCATAATCAAATTCAGGATGCACACATACCGCCATATTAGCAGGAAGAGTCCAGGGAGTGGTGGTCCATATCATGACAAATTCTTTGCCATTTTCAGCAATTTCAGGATTTTTAAAAGGAAATTTAACGTAAATAGAAGGATCATCCTTATTTTCATAGTCAATTTCCGCCAGGGCCAGGGCTGTTTCGCAGCGAGGGCACCAGGTTATAACCCGCAGATCATTTACCAGCAAATCTTTTTTATGGGCCTGTTTAAGGGTCCACCAGCAGGATTCCATATACTGGGGATCAAAAGTTACATAGGGATCATCCCAATCCATCCATATTCCAATTTTTTGGAATTGTTCTGTCATCATAGCCTTATTTTCAATAGCAAATTCCCTGCATTTGCTGATGAAGTTTTCAATCCCTATTTTAGTTTCAATTTCTTTCTTGCTTTTAAGGCCCAGCAGCCCTTCCACCTTGTGTTCTATGGGAAGGCCGTGGGTATCCCAGCCGGCCTGGCGCCTGATATTGAAACCATTCATGCTTTTAAAACGAAGATGGGTGTCCTTAATAATTTTATTCCAGGCTGTTCCCAGGTGTATTCGTCCACTGCAATATGGAGGGCCATCTAAAAATGAATAAGTGGGCTGGTCTTCTCTTAATAGTTTGGTTTTATTATAAATTTGATTTTCAATCCAGAAGTTCTGGATTTTATCCTCTATGATTTGAGGTTGATATGATTTTTCTGCCTCCTGGATGGGCATATAAACTCTCCTAATGATTGATGAAATAATTATCAGATTACTAATAGTGTATGGTGGTGATGATATAAAACAATTTTACCATTAGGGGAAATAATTTTCAGTTATCCCCTTCAAGTAATTAATTAAAAATATTTATTCTGCTGCATCAGCTGATATGTATAAAAAAAGATAAGGGATGGAATACCTACAGTATTCTCATTTAGGAAAACCCGGCTTGATTATTAACAGAAGACCTTATTAAAATAAAGTTAGTAAGATCAACTTATAATTTTAAGTGAGTTTATTATTAAAAGGTTCGGAGCTTTCCTTTTACCAGCATTTCAGTGATGCTGGATGTATCTTCTAACCAGTTATCCATCACACTTTCCACTTTTTTCTGTACATCTTCCATACTGTAACCCGGTTGTAGAATTATCTGGGAATTAGCAGCCTTGGGCTGGTCAATAGGTTTACCTATCTGAGATAAAATCATTATATGGGCCTGTTGAACCCCTTCCACCGCTTCTACAACATCTGCCGCCATCTGAGTGGACAGGAGGTTATAGATTTTACCCACGTGATTTATGGGGTTTTTACCAGATGTAGCTTCCATAGACATGGGTCGGTTTGGTGTAATAAGGCCGTTAGCCCGGTTACCCCTCCCAACTGATCCATCATCTCCCATTTCAGCAGAAGTACCGGTGACGGTAATGTAAACAGAAGGTGTTCCATCTTCTTCACAACGGTCAGCAGTATTTACAAACACTTCTAAATCCCTTGAAGTAAACTGGCTGGCAAGCTGATAAACCTCTTCTTTAACTACAGCTACCATTTCCAGGTAAGCATCCAGATCAGCCACATATTTATCCACCATGGCCACAGCCACAGTAAGAATAATTTTATCTCCTTCCCTAAGACCCATGACTTTAATATCTTCCCCTACAGCAGGATATTTCTTTTTAAACTGAGGAGAATTTAAAAGGTATTCTGCTTCCATTACAATGGTTTCTGTTTCAGAAAAAGGAGCAAATCCCACACCAAAAGAGGTATCATTGGAAAGAGGAGCTTTTCCTTTTCGGGCAAATACGTCTCTTAAATCTCCTGACCCGTGTCCAATTTTACATTCCACTACAGCACAGCTTTCCACATCCAGATTAATAATATTCTCTTTGAGGTAGTCTTTTGCTGCGGTGATGGCTATTCTATCCAGGCCTATTTTTTCGCCATCTATTTCAGATATTCCCCTCCCGGTTAAAAGGATATCCATAGGTTTGATTACTTCCCCCCCACCAAATACCGGGTTAGATTCACCGGCAGTAATCTGAACTTCATCAGTATTATGGTGCATTATGGTTCCAAATCTCTCCAGGTACGCATTGCAAAGAGCCCTGCTTACGGATTCTGCAATTCCATCACTTATACTATCTGGATGGCCTATACCTTTTCGCTCCACTATTTCTATGTCCTGCTCCTCAATGGGAGTTTGATTAAGTTTTTCTACAATAATATTCCTCATAAAGATAACCTCCCAATTAATAAATAACTGTGGATAAATGTTAACTATCCGGCCTAGCTCCCTTCATAAATAGTAGGTAGTAGAATAACTGTTAACTTAAATTACAGTCAAATTGATAATTGGTATTATAGTAGATAGTGCTTGGAACTGATAATATAAATAAATTTCTTATGAATATAATAATATTAAAATGAATATCTTAAATAGGTCACCCACCTAACCAATCGGCATGTAAGTCTATTTAAGGACAAATAATTAATTTTAAGGTGTTTAAATGTCTTCAAAGATGAATTTGATTAACCATACCCAGAAAAAGATAATTGGTCCAGTTGAATTTGCAGACAGTTTTTTTTCTCGTTTTCGAGGTCTGATGTTAAAAACAAAAATAGAATCCGGTTTGGTGCTTAAAATTCCTGCCGGAAGAGGTAAAAGAGGTTCTGCCATACACATGTTTTTTATGCGTATGCCTCTGGATGTTATTTTCGCAGATAAAAATAAAGAAGTGGTGGATATGGTCTCATTAGAACCATGGAAAACTTATACCCCTAAAGCTCCAGCTAGATATGTTATTGAACTGGAAAAAGGTATTCTGGAAAAAACTAAAGTGTCTCTGGGAGACCGCCTTGAATTTAAAAAAATAGTTATTAACTAGCCCCCTAGAGGATTACTCCTTATAGGGATAGGGCTTAAAATAAATTTATACTCGCTTTCTTATTTCATTGAGGGCCATATTAGCTGCTTTTTGCACCACTTTATTTTCATCTTCGGTAGCCTTTTCCAGAGGTTTTATCGCCCTTTTATCCCCCAAAATGGATAAAGCCAGAGCAGAACCATATCTTACTCCTGATTTTTCATCGCCCAGTAATTTAATCAGGGGATCTATTGCCTCCTTACTATCAAAGGTAGCCAGTGCCAATGCAGCTGCTTCCCTTACATGATAGTCCTCATCTTCCAGGGCTTTTATCAGGTATTCAACTGCTCTTGGATCCCCAACCTCAGCTAAAAGTTCAGCAGCGTCTTCTCTTACCACCCAATCTTCATTTTCCAGTTTTTTAATAAGAAAATCTATCCGTTTTGTTTGTTCTGCCATTAATACCACCTTTACTATAATTCTGTAGGATGATGATAATAATTATTGGTATTTTTTACAGGAAAAATATGATAAATTAGGTTTACATTTATTCTAAACCCTGTAAAAAATAAGTATATGGTTTAAAAAGACACGCCCACAGATTATAAATTATCCTGTATATGGGAAGGGTATCTTAAAATGGAAACGCCCTCTAAATGAGTTAATTTATGGGTATTTTCAACATCAAGCTGTCTCATATAGATGGTAATAATTTTACCCCCAGATACTGCCCCAAATGGGCAGGCAATTTGACAGGCTCCGCAGCCAGAACATTTCAAAAGATCAATCTCTAATCCAGGAATTATGGCGTCTTTAGGGCAGGCTGCGGCGGATTTACATGTTTGGCAATCTTCACATTTATCACGTTCCAGTTTAGAAGGCAGCACTGTTTCCACATCTCCTGCTTCTAAATCTACAGGTACGATCAGGGTTTTAATTTTCCCTTTTCCAGCCTGGGCCACCGCATTGGTAACCAGGGTATCTGCTATACCATGCACTATTTTGGCAATGGTATTGGAAGTGGTGGGGGATACTATGAAAAGATCATAGCGACCCATGGATAATCGACCGGTAATGGGAAAACTAAATTCTTGATCTTTTTCCCGGGCTAATTCCCGGTAATATCCCCCGGTAACATTTTTAACCCGATCATAAAGACCATACATTTTTAATACTTCTTCCCCAGCTTTAGATAACAGTACGGTAACTTCATGGTTTAAGGCCAGTTTTTCCAGTTCTTCCACACTCTCCAGAAGCAGATGCCCTGCCCCGGTAAATGCCCAACCCACACGCATATTAATTCCTCAAGATGATGGAAAAAATTTATTATAACTCCACGTATTTATAGGCCTCATCACGGGTGAAAGCGTAGTGAACCTGAGTATACTGGCTCATAAAATGAGAAATATCTTCTCTAAGGTCCAGTCCGTCTACTGCTACTTTTTTGATGTACTGGGCAACTTCACTCATATGAGACTCTTTGAGGCCCCTGCGGGTAATTTCCTGAGTACCCACCCTGATACCAGAAGGATCATCGGAACGATTTACATCATCCCAGGGAAGTAAATTTTTATTTAGAATAATGTTGTTAGATTCCAGAATTTTAGATAGTTCTGATGCCCTTCCCACATCAGAAACATCCATTACTACTTGATGAGATTGGGTGAATCCGGAATCTTCACACAACACATTGAATCCCAGTTCATGAAGACTCTGGGCCAGTGCCTGAGCATTTTTAACTATCTGGCGAGAATAAGCTTCACCAAATTCCAGCATTTCCGCAGTGGCAATTCCCAGCCCGGCCATGTGGTGGAGGTGGTGGTTACTTACCACTCCAGGGAATACTGCTTCGTCGATTTTTTCACTTATTTCATCCTTGCAGAGGATTATACCTCCCTGTGGTCCTGGAAATGTCTTATGGGTACTTCCCACCAGCAAATCCGCCCCTTCTTTAAGAGGGTCCTGGAAGTGCTTGCCTGCTATTAGTCCCAATACATGGGCCCCGTCATACATTACTTTGGCCCCTACTTCATCTGCAGCTTCACGAGCCTCTTCTACAGGATGAGGGAATAAAAATAGGCTACCGCCTAAAAGAACAATTTTTGGCTTAATTTCCAGGATCATCTTCTTCATGGCTTCAGCATCGATATTCATTTTATCAAAATCAAAAGGATGAGTATAAACCTTTAATCCCCTAATACCTGCAGCACTAACATTGGCATGAGAAATATGACCTCCATAAGGTACTTCCATGGCCATTATAGAATCTCCAGGTTTAGTAAATGCAAAAAAAGATGCCAAATTAGCTACAACACCAGAAGTAGGCTGTACATTGGCATGCTCTGCATTAAAAAGTTTTTTGGATAAGTGTACCGTCAAATCCTCGATACCATCTATACACTCACAGCCCTCATATAGTCGGCACCCGGATACGCCTTCAGCGTATCTATGGGATAGGTCCGATATACTGGCCTCTTTTACCAGCGAGCTGGTAATGTTTTCACTGGCAATGAGGTTAATACTATTTTCCATCCACTGATTGTGCTCTTTCATGAGATTTTTAATTTCCTGAGCATAAATTTGATTTTCAGACATTTGTATCAGATCCATATAAATTATCAAGTGCTTCTCCATAGATGATATGAATAAGGGAATATAAATATTCAGTATAAAAAATTTAATTTTTTCTAAAAAAAAATAAATCAAAAGTCCTTAAAAAAATGCCCTAAATTAGTTTTAAAACCCTTGAGAATGTTGAAATATAATAAAAAATATTGTTTTAGTTAATTTAAAAAAAATAATAAAAAATAAGGGAGATTATTAATCTCACACTTATTTTGCGTCTTCATTCATGGCTGCTTCAATTTGGGCCATGATTTGATCGGTTTTGAAGTGTTGCTGGTCCATAGCTCCAGATGGGCAGGCACCTACACAGGTTCCGCATCCTTTACATAGAGCCACATTAATGGCAGCCTGTTCATCTTCAATTTGTAGTGCACCATAGGGGCATAGCTCAATACAGACTTCACATCCACCACATACATCCAGATCGTTAGTAGCCACAATAGGTTCAATGGAAACTTCTCCTTTGACCATAGGGATAGCTGCTCGAGCAGCTGCACCAGATGCTTGTGCTACAGCGTCAGGAATATCTTTAGGACCTTGTGATACACCAGCGAGGTATACACCATCAGTTAAGGTATCTACTGGTCTTAGTTTAGGGTGAGCTTCCATCAGGAATCCATCTGCAGATTTAGATAGACCAATGGTCTGCCTTAGTTCTTCAGCTCCTTCAGGAGGTATTAAACCTACACCTAAAACCACCATATCATACGCATATTCTGTTGTTTTTCCAATTAAAGTATCTTCTCCCCTTACAGTTAAGGTAAGATCAGGGTTTTCTAGTACTTCAGCTGGTCGTCCACGGATAAACTTGATTCCATATTTTTCCTGGGATCGTTTGTAGAACTCTTCGAATCCTTTACCAAATGCTCGAATATCCATGTAGTAAAGAGCTACATCAGTATCTGGCATTTTATCTTTGATTAGCTGAGCATTTTTCATAGCATACATACAGCACACACGGGAACAGTATGGTTTACCCACCTGCTCATCCCGGGATCCTACACAGTGGATGAAAGCTACGCTTTTTGGTTTCTCACCATCAGAAGGCTTAACTACTTTACCTTCAGTTGGCCCGGATGCATTAATCTGCCTTTCCAGTTCCATACCAGTAATCACATTGGTGTGGCTTCCGTAACCGTATTCCAGTTTTTCAGTAGGGTCGTAAGGGTCGTAACCAGTAGCCACAATAATGGTACCTATATCCATTTCAATTTCTTCTGGTTCCTGGTCGTGCTTAACTGCTCCCCGTTCACAAATCTGGTCACAGAGTTTACATTCGATACAGTAATCTTTATCAATGGTAGCACACAGTGGTACTGCTTGAGGGAATGGTATGTAAGCTGCTTTAACCATACCAATACCTTCATCGAAGTAATTTGGCATTTCAATTGGGCATACTTCCACACATGATCCGCAACCCACACATAGTTCTTCGTCTATGAATCGTGGTTTTTTCTCTACTTTGACTTTGAAGTTACCAATGTAACCATCCACTTGTTTTACTTCAGCATATGTTATAAGCTCGATGTTTTCGTGCTTTCCTACATCCACCATCTTAGGAGCAAGGATACACATGGAACAATCCAGGGTAGGGAATGTTTTATCCAGTTGTCCCATTCTTCCACCAATGGTAGGTTGTTTTTCTATCATGTAGGTTTTGAATCCCATATCTGCTAAATCAAGTGCAGCTTGAATACCTGCTACTCCTCCTCCAATAACCATCGCTTTATCAGTTACACTTACTGTGGATGATTCTAGAGCTTCCAGTAATCTTGCCTTAGCTACTGCCATTCGAACTAAATCTTTAGCCTTTTCAGTAGCAGCTTCTGGTTCATTCATATGTACCCAGGAATCGTGTTCCCGGATGTTAGCAAATTCAAAGAGATAAGGGTTCAGTCCAGCTTCTTCCACACATCTTCGGAAAGTTGGTTCGTGGAGACGAGGGGAACAAGCAGCAACAACAATTCGGTTTAATCCCTTTTCTTTAATGTCTTTTTGAATTTCCATTTGTCCTGGGTCAGAACAGTAGTATTTGTATTCATTAGCCAGAACCACATTTGGTAGAGACTTAGCATATTCTTCAACTGCGGCAATATCTACAACACCACCGATGTTTATACCACAGTGACACACGTAAACTCCAATTTTTGGTTCTTCCATGGTTTCTTCTTTCTTTTCTTCTGCCATTAGATCACCTTGTACAAGTTGATAAAATCTAATTTAAACTAATAGTTTAGATGATTAAGGTGTATCACTCGCACATATAAACATTTCTATCAAAAATTTTGAGTAAAGTATATATATGATAATATTAAATCCCGGTTTAAGCGTTTCTAGATAGTATATAATTAGTTTTGTATCCCTATATGGAATTTTGAATAGATATAAATCCATTGATTATAAAATATAGTATATCCTCTAAAAAAAGTTTTGATTGTTCCCTTTTTTATCAGATTTTTATCAACATATTCAATTAGATTACTAATGATTAAATAAAATAAATAATAGATATTTTTTTATGATAGCCGCTGGTGGATATAGTGAACTTAAAGATTCAGTTGATGCCGGAGAGCAGGCCATTACTAATGCGTTGACTGGAATGAATAAGGATCCAGACCTGGTTTTTTTGTTTACAACTGATTCTTATAATCAGAAAAAAGTATTTAATGCAGTTAAATCTCGAATTGGAAATTCTAAGTTGGTGGGCTTTTGTGGTGGGGGAATTATTACTCCTAAGGGTGTCCTAAATCAGGGTGTAGGTGTGCTCTGCTGCAGTGGGGATAAAATGGAAGTAAAAACATCACTGCAAAAAAATGTGGAAGAAAACTCCTTTCAGGTAGGAAAATCTGCAGGTCAGGAACTTTTATCCAGTGGAATAAAAAAGGGAACTGTTTTTATATTTCCAGAAGGATTTGCATCCTATTTATCCCATTTAATTCAGGGCATGTATCACTCCCTGGGGCCGGAATATAAATATGCCGGTGGCGGAGCAGGAGATAACCTTAAGTTTTTCAAAACTTTTCAATTTACAGAAAAAGGAGTAGAAAGTGGTGCTCTGGCATCAGCACTGGTAGGAGGTATTGATTTAGAAATTTACCTGGGACATGGATGGAAACCAAAAAAAGATCCCATGGTAATTACTGAATCTGAGGGTAAAAAGGTTATTCAAATAAATGGTATTAGTGCCTTTGATTCCTACTCCCGGCAGCTGGGTTCAATAGATAAGGATAATTTTTCACAGTATGGTATGAAATATCCGCTGGGCTTCCCGGATTTATCTGGAAATTACCTCATACGGGACCCCATAAATCTAAATCCGGATAATAGCATTGAGTTTGTAAGTGAGATTCCAAAAAATGCAGTGGGTAATGTAATGGAAGGAGAAATTGGGGATTTAATTAAAACTGCAGGAGAAATAGCTGATCAGGCTAAGTCTAAAATTGAAAAACCAAAATTTATACTGTTATTTGACTGCATATCCCGATACCTGTTAATGCAGGATAAATTTCAGGACGAGGTGGAACTGGTACATCAAAAAATTGGAACGGAAGTTCCTCTTATTGGTGCCCTTACCTTTGGGGAAGTAGGATGCTATAGTGATGTGCCCCTCTTGCACAACAAAACCATGGTAATGGTGCTGGGATAAAAATAATAAGGAATATTATATGGTAAAATCTGACTCTGAACTAATGATTGCTGAATTATCAGCCCTTTATGAAATTTCATCTCTGCTATTTTTAGATTCAGAAGAAGATATTTTAAGGGAATCCTTAGAAAAAGCAGTTCGGCTATTTGGAGTGAGATATTATCTTTTATTTTATGTTAAAGAGGGCGATATAGAAGTTATAAGTAGCTGGGGGTTTAGAAATCCTGAAAATTTTAATCTGAAAAAATTAAAACCCAATCAATTTTATCATTCCTTTAATCAGGTGACTAACTTAAAGATATTTATGGAACAATCTTCACCAATTGACCAGCGCCAGCTACGTATATATAATCTATTTATTAATAGTCTGGAAAATTCTCTTATAAAGGCCCGTAATATTCTAATGAGGGAAAAAGCAGAAAGAGCGCTGAGAGAATCAGAAATAATGTACCGGACTATATTTGAAAATACAGGTACAGGTACTCTAATTTTAGAAGAAGATGGTACCATATTGCTTGTAAATAGTGAATTCGAACGTCTTTCAGGTTATGTAAAAGAAGAAGTTCAAAAAAAGAAAAACTGGAAGGAATTCTTATCACCAGAAGAAAAGGAAAAAATAATGGATTATCATAAATTACGCAGAAATGATCCTTCTGCAGTTCCCCAAAATTATGAATTTCAGTTCCAGGATAAAAATAAGAATCTAAGGGACTTTTATATAAATGTAGCACTCATACCCGGTACCTCTAAAAGTCTGGTTTCCCTGCTTGATATAAGTCCCCTTAAAAAAACTGAGAGGGAGTTGAAAATATCCTTAAAGGAAAAGAAGATGCTTTTAAAGGAAATCCATCACAGGGTAAAAAATAATCTAATGGTTATATCCAGCCTGCTGAATATACAGTCCAGGAAAATTAATGATGCAGAAACCAGGGATATTTTTAAAGAAAGTCAGAATCGAGCCAAGGCCATGGCCCTGATTCATGAAAGATTATATCGCTCCAGCGACCTTAAAAAGATAAATTTTGGAGAATATGTACGTTCCCTATCCACAGATATATTCCATACCTACATGTCCCATGATAATCGGCTGGATTTGAAGTTGCAAGTGGAGGATATTATGCTGGATATTGACACCATTGTTCCTCTGGGGTTGATTTTAAATGAATTAGTATCCAATTGCCTCAAACATGCCTTCCCCTCAGGTAAAGAAGGTGAAATAAAAGTTGATTTCCATAAAAAAGGAGATGAATTTGTTTTAAAGGTCATTGATGATGGTATTGGCTTCCCCAATGACCTTGACTATAAAAATACCTCTTCACTGGGCCTGCAATTAATATATAGCTTGGCTGACCAAATCGATGCTACCATAATTCTTCATAGAGGACCTGGAACTGAATTTGATATATTATTTAGGGAAATGGCCATCGAAAAGGAGTAACATTCTTTCAATTGGATTTCATTCCTATTTTTAAATCAAAGCCATGATTAAAGGCAAAGTTACTAAACTCAAAATGGTGGTGAAAAATACGCATGATGCAGTTAATTTTAGATCAAGTTCATAATTTATGGCCAAAACCATGGATAGCATGGCAGAAGGCATAGCCGCCTGAATTATAGTCACAGTTCTTTCTAAGCCACTCATTCCTATCATATAAACAATTAAAAAGGCTATAGCAGGAGATATTATTAATCGGATGATACTGGTTATGGTTGCCGCTTCAATATTTTCTTTTATACCCTTCAATTCTAAAGATAGTCCCAGGGATATCATAATTAAAGGTATGGCTGCCCCTGCCAGATAACCAAGCACATCATCCACCAGGAACCCCAGTGGAATTGTCCAGTAGTTGGCTGCTGTTCCCAGAATTATGCCCCATAAAGGAGGGAATATTATGGCTCTTTTAAGTATATCCTGGTACCTGCCTCCGAAAATAAAAAGCAAAATGATCCCAAATCCAATGAAAACCAGTATAGATCCCATGTCGTAGAATATTGCCCTTACCAGTCCATCTGTTCCAAAAACGCCAAGGGCAATTGGATAACCTAAAAAGCCGGAATTTAGCATTGCTGCCGGTATGATGATGCTCCATCTTGTTTTTTGAGGTAAATTTTTGCTACGGGTCCATATATAGGCAAGAGTCCCGGTAATGGCAGCTACCATGATACATACAAGAGGTATAGGTGCTAGTATAGGAATTATGGATAAATCAGCACCGTACATTGCCAGGAAAATCATGGACGGTATGGCTAAATTGACCACTATCTTATTAAGGGACTGGGCATCCTTTGCCTCTAGAACTCCCCACCGGCGTATGAGGTATCCCAGGATTACCATTACAATTATAGATAGTACAGTTTCTACTGATTTTAAATCCATTATGGTTCCCTCTAGATAAGATTGAAAATCCAGCCCCCTGATCTTTTATCCCCCAAAAATAGTCACAGGAGTCTAAAAAGATGGTGAGCTAATTTAATTCCTGGTTAAAAATAGTTTTTAGCCCACTAAAAATTTTTGGGTGGGCATCAAGATATGGTAAAAATAAAAAAATAGTTGATTGCTGAGTATCAGTCAACAATACCCTCGGTGGTAATCTTAAATACGCTTTCACCCTCTGGAAGATGGGGACTATCCACCAATCGAGCAATTCTTTTACCTGCCAATCCTTTTTTGAGCCATATCCTGTAAGTAGCCGCGTGGCCCAAAACGTGGCCGCCAATCGCCTTGGTAGGGCTTCCAAAGAAAGCATCAGGACGGGCCTGTACCTGGTTAGTTACAAAAACAGCGGTGTTATAGGTATTGGCAATATTCTGTAAAGTGTGCAGGTGCTGATTTAATTTTTGCTGGCGATTAGCCAGTGATTCCCGTCCCACATATTCTGCCCGGAAATGGGCAGTTAGAGAATCAACTATTAATAAGCGAATATTAACTCCACTTTGAATCAATTCATTTACTTTTTCCGCCATTAATATCTGATGGTTAGAGTTAAAAGCCCGTGCGATGTGTATTTTTTTTAAAACCTCTTCTATGTCCAGTTCAAATCCATTGGCAATTTGTTCTATTCTTTCTGGACGGAAGGTATTTTCAGTATCAATGAAGACACATTCTGCATCAAGCCCTCCCTTTTCGGGAGGTAACTGAATAGTTACTGCCAGTTCATGAGATATCTGACTTTTTCCTGATCCAAATTCTCCAAATACTTCAGTTATGGCCTGAGTTTCAATCCCTCCTCCAATCAGTTCATTGAAAGCTTCGCTACCCACAGTAATACGGCCCACATCTTTACGTCTTTCCATAACATCCAGTGCCGTTTCAAAATCAATTTGTTCTGCTTTTCGAGCAGCTTCAATTACTTTATCAGCTACTCCCTCGCCAATTTCAGCCTTAACAGCTAATTCTTTCCCAGTAGCTGTGGCCAGCCTCATCATATCTCCAAATCCAGCATCACGAAGTTTTTGAGCAGTTTTTTCGCCTACATTCGGTAAATCTTCAAGTTCCACCATTTTAATCTCCCCTGATCATTTGATAACCCATTGAAAGTTATAATTCTATTTTAACAATTTTTTTAGGGTTTAGCCTTACTTCTTCATTGTATTCATCGAAATTAGCATCTCCGATGATTGTTATATTCCTACCATTTAAATCCTCGACTTTTTCCTCTAAAGCACCTTCATCAGCACTTTTAGCAATTACATCTGCCACTTCCTGAGTACTCATTTCCAGGAGTTTTTCGGCCTGTTTTCCAAAGAAAGTAACTCTTATATCTCCAGTATCATCCTCAATTCGAGCGGGTACCATAAGGAGGTAGCGAGGTTCATCTGTTTCTTCACCACAAAAATCACATATGTACTCCTCTTCAGAAGATTCCAGGCGATTATTGCAGTTAGGGCACCGGTAGGATAAAATTCTTCCACCAAAGGCTTCAGTAAGTTCTCCTGATATTTTTACATTACGGTCTTCCTCTTCCAGATTTTCAATGGATTTAGGAGTATAAATCATGTCCTCTAATTCTTGGAAAGTGGGTAATGATTCAAGATCTTTATCTTTGGCTCTGTTGATTTGAGTGTTTCTACCTATAGAGAGTTCCAGATGATCATTACGGAATTTAACCTGAGGGTTTTGAATAATAATGGCATCCCCTATATTTAATGGAATTTCAGCCTTATCATCCCATAATGAAGCCCTTATGGATCCAGTATCATCTCCTACTTCCATAGAACGAACTATTCCCGGGCTTCCATCATCTCTCTGGAATTCATTAGGATCATAAAGGTCAATTACACGTGCCACTAGCTTTAAGTTTCGGTCATCTTCCTCCAGGTCGTCTATTTTCTTGCTGGTGTAGATGATGTCTTCCAATTCTTCAAAGGAAGGTAGATCCTTTAAGTCATCTTTTTGAGGTTCCAGTAACCTTGAAGTTTTACCAATACTTAAGTCCACACTGTATAGGCCTAATTTAGTTCTAGCATTTTCAATACGAATTGCTTCACCTATTTTAAGACCAGTGTGGGCTTTATCATCCCAGAGGGATATTTTAACCACTCCCGTCTCATCAGCAATATCTGCTGAACGAACCAGACCTGTACTTCCATCTTCTCTCTGGAATTCTCTAGGTTCGTTTATACTCACTATACGCCCCACAATATCTATCTCTTCTCCTTCATCCTGTATGTCAACAATATTACCTATTTTAACAGGTTCCAAATGTTTTTTATATTCATTGAGTAATTCCACCAGTTTTTTATCAGATTCCGGGTTTATGACTATTCTACTATTCCAGTTGGTGTTGATGCGGTATCCTTCTGCTGCATATTCATCAAATTCCACATTTCCACCCATAATTTTCAGAATATCGCCTTTATTTATATTCAAAGAAGTGTCGTCATTCCATAGAGTAACTCTTATTTTTCCAGTATCATCGGCAATTTCAATAGATTTTACTGATCCGGCCGATCCATCTGATCTTTCAAAGGTAATGGGGTCTTGTACCTTGGTTACCAATCCAATTACACTTATATCCTTTTTTTCGTGAGCGTCCCCTATCTTAAACATTTTTTCTTCAATTTCAGGGACATCATAGTCCCCTTTTATAATTCTACCTACCCATGAATGAGTAAGAGATATTTCACCTTCTCTACTTCGGCTTTGTGCCCCTAAAATTTTAACCGGGTCATTTTCCTGTAGATCCAGGTCTTTTATCAGATCTGTGTCCCGGTTCCAGAGAGTATATGTAATTTGTCCTGTTTCATCCTGAAGTTCAAGAGAAGCCACTTTACCCTCATTTCCATCCCTATCAAAGGTCCTGATTCTGGAAATGCGCACTATTCGGGCTATAATATTTACTTCCTGGTCCTCCTCAATAGAGTTGATGGGAGTTATTTCTTCATGATAAACCGGTAAATTAGCATCCTCATCAAGCACGTCAATGGTTGATCGGGGTTGCAGATGAATTTCTTTTCTTCCCCGATATCCCTCTTTTACACTTACCCCGTGGATGTGGATTACATCCCCTTCTTTAATTTTTTTTAGTAATTTGATGTTTTCTGTCCAGAAAACTACCCTGACATCTTCTGTTTCATCAGCAACTACAAGATTAGCTACTTTACCCTCTTTTCCTTTGCGGGTAGTGAATTTTTTAGGATTTGAAATCTGCATTACCCTTCCCTTGAGTGTCAGTTTGTCGGCACCCTCTTCCATTTTGGATATTTTATCCATTTTATGATCTTTTTTATCTGCAAGGGGTTCATTTTTTTCTTTAGTGAATTCAGCCACTATCATGCGGGCCATATCAATATCATTCATGAAGCTTACATCTTCATATTCTTTTTTCATTCCTTCCATGCGCTTAAGGAATTCCTCCTGGGAGATTTTATCCTTTATTTTAAGGTATTCCTGCTTTATTTCCTTATTCATTTGTAGTCCCTCACTATAATGATATGACTCACCTATGTTATTTATAAACTTGGTGAGCTTTTGACAAGTAATAAACCATGCCTGCTACCACTTGTAATTTAAACTAAGTATTACTAAGTATATAAATATTATTATTAGAATGGAGTTTATGATAATTGTAGGAAGTGACAATATAATCTGAAATCCTGCCCCTTAGATGATTGCAGTAACCTTTGAAATCCTTAAATCATGCCCTCTGAATAACTTATTTATAACATGAACATAGTTATAAATATAAATAAAGAACTTTTTTAAAATAATATATTTAGTACATTTTATATGGATTTTGAAGTTTAAATCCTAAAATAATGATTTGCAGGTTTCAGATAGGGATTATAAATTCCAATCAAATAGTAAAGACTAAAAATACTCCCCCAGCAGATAATTGATAGTCCTTAGTATTTCCATTGGCCGATTTTTATGATTTAAATGGAATATGAGTTTGAAAATAAAAAAATTATGATATTTAGGGTATAAAGGAGGATTATGCATGACCATGACCATGGCAGAAAAAATACTGGCTAAATCCGCCGGTAAAAAAGAAACTGAAGCAGGAGAAATTGTAATGGCAAATATTGACGTTGCAATGACTCACGATTTAACCGGACCTCTTTCAGTAGAGTCATTTGAAAAAATTGGAACCCCCCAGGTATGGGATCCTGAAAAAATAGTGGTCATTTTCGATCACCAGGTCCCTGCTGATTCCATTGATGCTGCTAATAATCACCTCATCATGAGAGAATTTGTAAAAAGTCAGAATATAAATAATTTTTACGATGTAAATGAAGGAGTTTGCCACCAGATATTACCTGAAAAAGGACATATAGTGCCAGGAGAATTGGTAGTAGGAACAGACTCCCATACCTGTACCCACGGTGCTTTGGGCGCATTTTCAACCGGAATTGGATCTACGGATATGGCCATGGTATTTTCCACCGGCCAATTATGGTTTAAGGTTCCTGAAACAATTCGATTTGAGATTGAAGGAAATCTAAAACCCCATGTGTATGCTAAAGATGTAGTACTGGACATCATAGGAAAGGTTGGAGCAGATGGAGCCACCTATAAATCATGTGAATTTGCAGGAGAAACCGTAAGCAACATGTCTGTATCGGACCGTATGGTAATGTGTAATATGGCCATTGAAATGGGAGGTAAAACCGGTCTGGTGGAACCTGACCAAAAAACACTCCAGTATGTTCAAAATCACTCCTCCAAATCTTATGAAATTATGAAAACAGATTTAGATGCCCCTTCCCTGGAGAAGATGTATATTGATGTGGACGAACTGGAACCTCAAATCGCCTGTCCCCACAATGTGGATAATGTTAAGGGAGTAAGTGACGTGCAGGGAATAGAAATTGATCAGGTTTTCCTGGGATCCTGTACCAATGGAAGGATAAGTGACCTTCGTGATGCTGCAAAAATATTGAAGGGTAAAAAAGTAAATAGTGGTGTAAGAATGCTGGTAATCCCTGCTTCCAGAGATATATACCGTAAAGCACTGGATGAAGGATTAATGAATATCTTCGTAGATGCAGGAGCCCTGGTATGTAACCCCTGTTGTGGACCATGCTTAGGAGGTCATATCGGACTGCTGGGTCCTGGTGAAGTAAGCTTATCCACCTCTAACCGGAATTTTAAAGGGCGTCAGGGAAGTGCAGATGCAGAAGTATACCTTTCATCTGCAGCAGTAGCTGCTGCTTCAGCAATAACAGGGAAAATAACTGATCCCCGGTAATTAGCTGTTTGAATAGGAGTATGTTAAAATAATAAAGGTGTTAATTATGAAAGGGAAAGTATGGAAGTTTGGAGATGACATTGATACAGACATCATAATTCCAGGGCGCTACCTGGTTATGAGAGACCCTGAAGAACTGGCTGAACATGTAATGGAAGGTTTAGATCCTGAATTTAATAAAAAAGTTAATAAGGGAGATGTTATATTAGGCGGTAAGAATTTTGGATGCGGTTCATCCCGGGAACACGCTCCGCTGGCTCTTATCGGGGCAGGGATATCCGCCGTCATTGCCGAATCATTTGCCCGGATTTTCTACCGGAACTCTATAAATGTGGGTTTACCCCTCCTGGAGGCTCCTGGAATATCAAAACATCTGGAAAATGGAGACGAAATAGAAATTGATATGGAAAAAGGTGTTATTCGAAAAATAAATTCTAAAGAAGAATATCCCTTCCAGAAGTTGCCAGAGTTTATGCTTGAAATTCTGGAAAAAGGTGGATTAATCCCCTATGTTAAGGAAAAGATGGACTAGTTTAGATTATTTGATTTAAAAGGTGAGTTTATATGTATAAAATATCAGTTATACCTGGAGATGGAATTGGAAAAGAAGTAATGGAGGCTACCCTCCATGTAATGGAAGCTTTAAATCTGGAATTTGATTATGTCTATGCTGACGCCGGAGATGAATATGAAGAAATTAGTGGCATAGCTTTACCTCCGGAAACCATCGATATCGTTAGAAATTCACAGGCATGTCTTTTTGGAGCTGCAGGAGAATCAGCAGCAGATGTAATTGTTAAGATGAGGCAAGAGCTGGATTTATATGTTAATTTAAGACCAGTGAAATCTTATCCCGGTACCAAAAGTGTTTTTGATGATCTGGACTTTGTTATTGTGAGGGAAAATACAGAAGGAATGTACATCGGATTAGAGGAGTATACTGAGGAGGGTGCTGTGGCCAAGAGGGTTATTACTCGTCGGGCTTCAGAGAGGATATCCCGGTTTGCCTTTGATTATGCTAAAAAAACCGGGCGAAAAAAAGTAACCGCGGTACACAAAGCCAATGTTCTTAAAAAAACAGACGGTGTATTCAAAGATAGTTTCTACAAAGTAGGAGAAGAATACCCTGATTTGGAAAAAGAAGACTTCTATGTGGATGCCACCGCCATGTACTTTTTAACCAAACCACAAATATTCGACGTACTGGTTACCACCAACCTCTTTGGAGACATACTCTCAGATGAGGGAGCCGGACTGGTAGGAGGACTGGGACTAATACCATCAGCCAACATAGGAGACAAACAAGGACTATTCGAACCAGTACACGGATCAGCACCACGCCACGCAGGTAAAGGAACTGCTAACCCGGCAGCCATGATGCTTTCTGCAGTTTTAATGCTTGATTATTTGGAAGAACATGATGAAGCACGTAAAATGGAAAAAGCTCTAATTGATGTGCTGGCTGAAGGAAAAGTGGTAACTGGTGATTTAGGTGGAACTGCTTCTACCATGGAAATGGCAGCTGAGGTGAGAAAAAAATTGGAGTCCCTCTCTTAATTTTTTAAAACCCTTATTTTCTCTTTTTTAGCTTAACTTTAAAATCCATTGATATTCATTTTAATTTGTTTAAAAGCAGGATATTTATATTCCATGAACATTATTTAATTAATGAGTTAATTAAGTATGAAATAATAAATTGTAGGTAAAAAATATGGAAACTGCAGATGTACGTCAGGATATTCCCTTATTGGAAGATTTAATATATTTAGACGCAGCCAGTACCACGCCCACACCCATACCCGTAGTGGAGGCAATGTGTGATTACTTTTATAAATATAATGCTAATACTGGACGGGGAGCGTACTCCATGGCAGTTAAAGCCACCCAAAAAATGGCAGAGTCCCGGGGGAAAGTGGCGGGATTTATAAATGCTCTCCCGGAGGAAGTTGTTTTTACCAAGAATACCACCGAAGCCATAAATATTGTGGCCCAGGGGCTTTCATTTAAAAAAGGAGACTCTCTGGTAGTACCAAATATTGAACATCACTCCAATTTCCTTCCCTGGTTGAATCTTAAAAAAAAGGGAGTGGATGTAAGAGTAGTTAAAGCTGATGCAGATGGTATTCTGGATCCTTCGAAGATTGAGGATGCGGTGGACCATACTACCCGGCTTATAACTCTCACCCATGTTTCCAATGCTCTGGGATCACGGCAAGATGTGGAGGAGATAGGTAAAATTGCTGAAGAAAAAGGCAGCCTTTATATGGTGGATGCCGCCCAGTCAGTAGGCCATATAAAAATCGATGTAAAAAAAATGAAAGCAGATTTTGTAGCTTTTCCCGGGCATAAAGGAACTTTAGGTCCGGTAGGAACAGGATTTCTGTATTGCAACCCTGAAGAAGCTCTTAATCTTGAATCAAACATCCTGGGAGGAGGTACAGTAAGTGATGTATCTGAAAGTGGTTATGTGTTAGAAGAATTTCCAGCTCGTTTTGAAGCAGGTACTCCCAATATAGCTGGTTTTATTGGTTTAGGAGCATCTATAGATTATATTAAAAAGATAGGCCTGGAAAAAATTGAAAAGCATAGCAAAAGCAGTACCCGCTTACTCTATGATTCTCTGGTAGAATTGAAAAATGTGACCTGTTATGGTGACCCCCAAAACATTTATGGTATAGTATCCTTCAACATTAATAATATGAATCCACATGACGTGGCCAAAATACTGGATGAAGTTAAAGGAATCTGTGTGAGAAGTGGTTATCACTGTGCCATACCTGCAATAAAGCATGTTGGTGCTTATGAAAAAGGAGGAACTGTGCGTGCCTCACTGCATTATTACAATACCTTGGAAGAAATCCAGGGGCTAGCAGATACGGTGGAAGAAATAGCAAAAACGTTTGGAGATTAAAAATGGATAAAGTACAGATTATAGCACTTATTTTCATATTTTTAATGGTTGTAAGCAGTGTTGGAGCAGTTATTCTCTATTTATAATATCTGAAGTAGGGATTCTCTAATTAAAGGAGGGAAATTTATGGTTAAATTTAAATTAGGAGCAGTTGTAGCTGAATTTAATTATGATATAACTCATATGATGCTTGAACTGGCTAAAGAACATGCTAAATTTTTAGATTCTGAGATTACTAAAGTAATAACCGTTCCAGGAGTTTTTGATACGCCTCTGGCAATTAAAAAGCTTTTAAAGGAAGAAGACATTGATGCAGTAATAACTCTAGGGGCCGTTATTGAAGGTTCAACTGACCATGACCAGATAGTGGTGCAGCACGCTTCGCGTAAAATAGCAGATTTAGCCCTGGAATATGATAAACCAGTGGCTTTAGGAATATCCGGTCCTGGAATGACTCGTTTAGAAGCTCATCAGAGGGTTGAATACGGTAAACGTGCTGTAGAAGCTGCAGTAAAAATGTGTGAAAGGTTGAAGTAAACCCTACAACCATTTTTTTTATTTTAAATTAATTTTTTTATTCCGGTCTATCCTTAGAACCTTTTTCTGATTTTATGTCCTGCCCTTTTGTTGTTTTTCTAAAAAAAATAATTTTTTTTAAGTTTTTGAATTTATGATTAGTGCCAGTATTTAATCCTGAATAGACTAATCAGTTATTTAAATTATAAAGAGGGAAATAATAAATATAAAAAATAATGTTTTTATTTAGATTTTAAAGTTTGATTTGATGATTTAATTAAACTATAGAAGGTTAAAAAATGAGTACCATAAAAATTATGCCCTGCCTGGATATGAAAGACGGGCGGGTGGTAAAGGGAGTAAACTTTGTGGAATTAAAAGATGCAGGAGATCCGGTGGAAAATGCCATTTTCTACCAGGAAGAAGGGGCAGATGAACTGGCTATCCTGGACATTTCTGCTACTCTTGAAAACCGTAAAACTCGTCTTGAATGGGTAAAAAGTGTTTCAGATGTGACAGATATTCCTTTAACCGTGGGGGGAGGAATTTCATCTTTAGAAGATATAGAACTAACTTTTAAAGCCGGTGCTGACAAGGTGTCCATAAATAGTGCAGCGGTAAAAAATCCAGGGCTTATAAAAGAAGCTTCTCAAAAATACGGCCCTGAAAGGATAACTGTGGCTATTGATGGTATTCGTAATAGTAGTCTTCCATCAGGATTTGAAGTGGTGGTGGCCGGAGGTAAAAAGCCGGTGGGTCTGGATGCTGTGGAATGGGCCAAGAAATGTGAAACTTTAGGTGCAGGAGTAATATTGCCCACCAGTATGGATGGAGATGGTACTAAAGAAGGTTATGATCTTGAATTTACATCTGCTATATCTAATGCTGTTAAAATTCCAGTTATTGCCTCTGGAGGAGCAGGTAAATTAAATGATTTTTATGATGCTGTTACTGAAGGCGGGGCGGAAATATTGCTTGCTGCTTCAGTATTTCATTACCGTATATTAGGTATCGGTGAATTAAAGGAATATTTAAAGGATAAAGGGCTGGATATATCCCTTTAATAGTTATTAATTTGAATGGAATCCTTAAATTATTATTTCTGGGAGATTTTTATATGGAGATACTTACCCCTAAAGATTTAAAAGAAAAATTCGATGACCCCTGGATTGCCCCCTACCAGAAAGTGCTTACCCTGGTAGATAAGGATCTGGTGGAGATTGTAGAATACCATCCCTGTGTATCTGGTTCCCACTGGGTGGTAAGTCAATACCAGCGCAGCAGTGATTTAATCCTGTCCTCATTTCGGGATGGTAATAAACATGTTTTCCTGGCCAAAATAGGAAAAACACCCCTGGAATTAAAGGCCAGTGTTAATGCTGCCGGTATTGAAGAAGTTTCTGTGGATAAAGACGAGGTAAAGGTAGTTCATGCTGGTCTGGCTGGTGCGGGTGTAGGTGCTGCCATGTGCCGGGGAATGGCCCAGGGAGTAAAAAGAATAGAACTTTATGAAGTAGGAGGAGGCTCTAAGCTGGGTAAAGCAGCGGTGGTAACTCCTAGAATGGAAAAGGTAGTTATAGGTGTAGATGATACTGATACTAAAGAGGAAGGAGCTACCTGGACCATGGCCCATAATATGGGAATGGAGCTGGCTAAGCAGGGATTCCATTATTTGGACCATGTAATTATTCAGTTGTATCCACATAACCCCCATAAAACCCAAAACTGTGTTTCAGTGGCTCTAACTTTTGGAGTTAATCCTGGTGAAAAGGAAAAACTGGTTGAAAAAGCGGTTGAAATATTAAAAAGGAATACTCTATCTGATAAAACTGCCATAGCAGTACTAAAAGGTATTCAGGTTCCACAAGATCTGAGAATTTATGCAGAAAAGGCTAAAAAATCAATGATTACTGTGGAAGAATCTGAAAATGTGGCTGATAATCTAAATATAGAATTGATAGAAGTTACAGGAGCCCAGGGAAAAATTGGGGCTCTGGCTGCTTTAGGACTGTATGATGATGTAGAAGAGGCAGTTAAAGTTTATTATTAATTTTTATTAAAATAAAAATTCAAAAACCTCCCCTGGGAGGAAGTAGCAAACTCCATGTCTGAATTTACTGTGTTTAAAATTTCCACCCTTAATTCGTGACTGCCCCAGTAGGCATAGTAAGTTAGTTGGGGATTATCTTCATTCCAGGTAATGGTTCTAACCCTCACTTCATTAATGAATATATTGTAGGTGCCATTACGGAGTGTGCCCCGGGTAGACGTTATTTTTTCCCCATCCATGTAAATATCAATTGTTCTGGCACTTTGAGTGTTGGTCTTAATGATAACACCTTCTTCCAGGGTTAAATTTTCAGACACATTTCCCTGCAGAGTCAAAGCTTTTTGAACATATAAATTATCAAATACTTTGCGTATATTTCCATCAGGTATGGTCTCTCTTATTTCTACATTAAGGTGTAAGCGGGCTTCCCGAGGGATTCGAAGAATATTCTCTTCTCCAGGGCGGGGCTGTTTTAGAACATAACCCTGTCCATTAATAAATAATTTATCATCATTTTTGAGTCCTAATGTATCTAAAGCTTCTTTAGGAGAACGTATAATCGTATCTTCATTTTCCAGGGCGCTATCCACTGTATAAGGTCCCCTTACATCAAAAGTCCGGTTATCAGTGGTATTTCTCCAGATTATAAGGTTTCTGGAAGCAGGTTCAATTGATATTTTCCCCTCATCCACACTAACTGCTCCCAGTAAAGTGGAGAGCATGGCCAACAGTATAAGGCTGGAAACCAGAATAGGAAAATGCATATAAGTAAATGATTTTAAAGACTGGGTACGGCCATCCTTTCTCCATAGAATATTTAAAGATCTTTTAATAAGTTTTACAATATAATACGCAGCAATTACCACCCCAATCAGACCTATAATAATTCCTAAAGCAGGGGGAACCTGTCTGATAAAGAAAAGTGAAAAAACACCTAATGATGCCAGGGAAATGCCTAAAATACCCATTCGGATATATCTTCCCAACGAATCCATCATGGTGACCCTTCCATATTCCAGGGCCCGGTCTACAATAGTGCGTACCACTTCATTAGCCACCACATTGAGTTCCGTTAAGGTTGACATGTCATGATGAATACTGCCAATATCCACTTCTTTTATTTTAAGACCCTGTACATCAGCATCCAGTACTATACCCACATCAACCCCATAGTCTTCTTCAAAGCGTATTTTGCTTAAAGATGTTCTTTTACCTGCAAATTGGCCACTTAAAGGTTGATCAAATTTGATTTCAGGAAAGAAAAAATTTAAAAGGGGTTTGGCCGTAAGTTCTGTCACCCTTCCAGCTTTTCTTTTAAACTTGGTTTTGGTAATATCTGCTTTTCCTTCTAAAATGGGCTGGATTATTTTTTCCACCTGTTTTGGAGAAATATTTTCCAGATCAGCGTCAATAAATGCAATTATGTCGCCTTTTGAAACTTTAAAGCCAGTTTTTATAGCAGAACCTTTTCCTAGATTTCTCATATGAGAAAAAACTTTAGCTCCTGCATTTTTTGCCAGCTCACCGGTGTTGTCCTGGGATCCATCATCAACTACTATTACTTCAGTAACATAGTCCAGGGAAAGAGCAGCCTTAACCACATTAGCTACAGTTTTACTCTCATTAAATGCAGGAATGACCACTGATACTGTCATTTCTGCAGATGGTTTTTTGTTTTTTAATGAAGTTATCAGAAACAATAAAATCAATATAAACCAGGACAATTTTGCACCTCAAATAATTAAATAAAAGCTTCCTTGAAATTTAAATATTTTAAAATTCTTGCTTTTAGAAGTAAGTTACTAGTAATTTATTCCACTTAAAATATTAATTTATTTCCCTTGACTATTGATTGGTAACTAACTTAAATAATACCAGATATATAAATATATCTAGAATTTTTAGTAGATGAAATCTCTTTTATATTAAAAAATGTATAAGGTGAATCTAAACCATGAAACCTAAAGTAATGATACTTCTAGGCAGTGCTTCTGATTATAATATTGCAGAAAAAGCACTCGATATTTTAGAACAGCTGAAAATACCATATGATTTAAGAGTAGCTTCTGCTCATAGAACACATGAAAAGGTAAAAAAAATCGTATTAGAATCTACCCGCCAAGGAGTAGAGGTTTTTATAGGGATTGCAGGACTTTCTGCTCACCTTCCAGGCATAATTGCCGCCAATACACACCGCCCAGTGGTAGGGGTTCCAGTTGATGTTAAGGTAGGAGGGCTGGATGCCCTTTTTGCATCTTCACAGATGCCTTTCCCCGCACCGGTAGCCACTGTAGGAGTTGACCGTGGGGAAAATGGTGCTCTTCTGGCTGCTCAGATTATAGGTATAACTGACGAAGAAGTCAGGAAAAGATTTAGCCAGTTAAGAGAAAGCTTCTATAGTAAAGTAGAAAGAGATGAAAATCAACTATTGAATAATATGGGAGGGAATTACTATTTCCCCGCAGATATTGATTTCACCTCAAAAGAGGAAGTGAAGGTTACAGAGGAACCTGCTTCAACAGATACCCCTATGGTAGCAGTTATTCCAGGAAGCTATTCAGATATGAGTGTAGCCAAGAAAACCACGAATTTTTTGGATAGAATGGATATAACATATGATTTAAATGTTATCTCACCAATACGCTATCCTGAACGTTTTGAAAAGTACATGGAAAGAATGAAGGATGTTAAGCTATTTATTGCCATAACCGGTCTTTCAGCCCATGTTACTGGAGCGGTGGTGGCTTTAAGTGAAAAACCAGTTATTGGAGTACCCTGTCCTTTAAGGATGGGTGGACTTGACTCTCTCCTTTCCATGGTCAATATGCCTCCTGGTGTACCGGTTGGTACAGTGGGAGTGGCTAATGGTGGAAATGCTGCTATTTTAGCTGCTGAAATGCTAGCCATTGGTAATAAAGAGCTTGATAACCGGGTTAAAAGGTTGAAAAATAAGGCGATAGAATAATCATCCTTTATTTTTTTTTACTTATTTTTATAAAGAATTAAAGCCCCAGAAGCAGCCACTATTATAATTAAAGTTAATATAAGCAGATAGTTTTTAGAATTTTTTGTAGAGCTAGTAGATTCATCTGTTTTAGAGGATACATCATCAATTGAATCAACTTATATGGGGATAGTTACTATTTTATTCAAAAGCCCATAAATAGTAGAGTACTATTTAAGGTGCACAATTTTAGAATCATATCTTTTCCAGGCTCAGGTGAAAAGCAGTTTCTATAAAGAATTTTTTAGTTAGCATTTACATTGACCCCCTAGTGGTGCTCCATAGGAATCAGATGAAATTAAAAGAGATTAATTCAAATAGATATCCATAAAGTAGGGGTTAATAGTGAGAATAATTTAATAACACCTCTTAATATATTCAGAAAGTGAAGTTTTTTATTATCTACAGGACATTTATCAAACTATAAAATTATTTGGTAAGGTGGTGCATATGAAAACCTTTTTAAATCAGCTAAAAGAAAAATTTGACTTTATTAGAATAGATCAAGAAATTTCCATCCATCTGGAAGCATCTGAAATTTTAAGAAAGCATCCTAAAGATGTGGTTATTCTGGAAAACTTGAAAGAATCATCTATACCAGTAGTATCAGGTATATGTAATACCCGGGAAAAAATAGCCCTGGCTTTAAACTGTGAAGTGGGGGATATCACTTCTAAAATAGTACAGGGTATGGAAAACCCTCATCCAATCCACAATATTGAAAAAATATCAAAAGAATACACATCTTCTAAGGCTGATTTAAGCAAACTACCCATATTAACTCATTACAAGCGTGATGGAGGTCCATATATTACTTCAGGAGTTATAATAGCCCGGAATCCTGAAAATGGAACCGTTAATGCATCCATACATAGGATGCTGGTCCTGGACAATAATAATCTTACAGTGAGAATTGTACCCCGGCATCTATATACTTATTATCAGCAGGCAGAAGAGCAGGGAGAAGACCTGGAAATTGCCATAGCCATTGGAATGAATCCCGCCACTCTTCTGGCCACCACCACCTCTATCCCCATTACTGCTGATGAAATGGAAGTGGCCAACAGTTTTCATGGGGGAGACATGAAGCTCTTGCAGTGTGAAACTGTGGATCTGGAAGTTCCAGAAGCAGAAATAATAATGGAAGGTAAAATATTGGCAAATGAAAGGGCTAACGAAGGGCCTTTTGTTGATTTAACCGATACTTATGACATTATTCGTCAAGAACCGGTTATAGAACTGGAAAAAATGCATATTAAAAATGATGCCCTGTATCATGCCATATTCCCCGCTGGTTTTGAACACCGTTTATTACAGGGACTTCCCCAGGAACCCCGTATTTATAATGCGGTTCAAAACACAGTGCCCACCGTTAAAAATGTGGTTTTGACTGAAGGAGGATGCTGCTGGCTTCATGCAGCAGTATCAATAAAAAAACAAACTCAGGGTGATGGTAAAAATGTCATTATGGCAGCTTTGGCAGCCCATCCTTCTTTAAAACATGTGGTTGTTGTTGATGAAGATGTAGATATCTTCAATCCTGAAGATCTGGAGTATGCTATGGCCACCAGAGTTAAAGGTGATGATGATATTTTAATTGTGCCTAAAGCAAGAGGATCATCCCTTGATCCCGCCGCACTTCCAGATGGTACCACCACCAAGGTGGGAGTGGATGCCACCAAACCAATAGATAAGTTAAAGAAATTTGAAAGGGTTAGTTTATCTGAATAGAACTTCTTTATCTTATTAATTTATTATATCTATTTTATAACCACATTCTGGACATTTATTTGTTTTTTTCAGCTTATTTATTCCAATGCCATATCCATTTCTTTCTAAAAGTAGTTCCCCACAATTCCAGCAACAGGTATTTTCACCATTAATACCGGGGACATTGCCCACATAAACATACTTTAATCCTGCATCTTGAGCCATTTTACGGGCTTTAAGTAGAATTTCTAAAGGGGTAGGAGGTACCTTATCCATTTTATAGTGGGGCATAAAACGGGTAAAATGCAGGGGAACCTCCTTTCCAACTTCTTGAGTCAAAAAATTCACCAGATCAGATATGTTCTTATCCGAATCATTATAACCGGGAATTATAAGGTTAGTAATCTCCAGATGTATGCCCTGATCATACATGGCAATAATATTTTCCAGTACAGGGTCCAGACGGGCCTGGCATAGTTCCTGGTAAAATTTATCTGACATTCCTTTTAAGTCTATATTAGCCGCATCCAGGTGGGGCCCAATTAATTCCAGAGCTTCAGGTGTCATATAGCCATTGGTAACATATATAGTCTTTAAATTATTTTTATGAGCTAATTTGGCAGAATCAATGGTGTATTCCAGCCACATGGTTGGTTCGTTATAGGTCCAGGCGATGGATTTGCAGTTGTAAGTTTTGGCAGTAGCTACCGCATTTTCAGGGGAGACATATTTAGTTTTAAAAGAATCAATACGGGCCTGAGATATGCTCCAGTTTTGGCAGTACTTACAACTAAAATTGCAGCCTACTGTCCCCAGGGAATAAACACGGGACCCCGGATAAAAATGAAATAGAGGTTTTTTTTCAATAGGGTCAACTGCCAGGGATGATGCTGCAGCATAGTTTAAAGTGTATAAAGTCCCTTCAATGTTCTCCCGGGTTAAACAATATCCTCTTTTACCAGTGGAGATGGAACATCTGCGCTGGCATACTTTACAGTGGACTGAATGTTCTTTTTTTTCATAGAGTAGAGCTTCCATTTTCATACTAACCCTCCAGGTGCTGGTAGCCTCCTGGTGGTAGTATATTTATCTTACCCTTCTTATCTACTATTTCCATTTTCCCGGTAGAAGTTACTTCACCCACCACCACAAGTTTAAGCTTATCTTTTAGGGAAGCTAAAGCATCTTTTTTAATACATAAAAGAAATTCGAAATCTTCACCATAGTATAAAGCCATCTCTAATGGATCTTTAGAGAAAAAATTTCCGATTTTTTTTACCTCTTCAGGTAGAGGTATTTTATCCTCATATATCCTGATACCCAGTGGTAAATCGCTGGCCTTCAATATTTCTTCCATTTCACTGGCCAGGCCGTCTGTAATATCTGTAAGAGCGGTAACATTACCAGATTGTGCCGCGATGATACCTTCTTTAATTCTAGCTTCGGGTTTCAGGGCCTTTTTTGTGGCTTTTTTAATAATTTTTTCTGGTAAAATTGATTTAATTTTCTGCTGGTCCTGGATAGAAGAGAGCAGTATTTCAAATCCAGCTGCTGCTAATCCTAAATCACCAGATACTGCCACTATATCTCCCGGCTGAGCTCCACTTTTCATCATTGCCTTTGATTTTTCCACCGAGCCAATTATGGTTCCAGAAAGAACCATTTGAGATGATTCATTGGTATCTCCACCAAGGAGGGGTGTGTGGTAATAGTTGCAGGCTTCCAGAACTCCTTCCATCAGTTCATCAAAGTGCCGGATTTCCATATTCCCTGGCAGCCCTATAGACAAAATAAGTCCCTGGGGAATGGCCCCCATGGCAGATATATCACTCACATTAACCGTTACTATTTTCCATCCCTTTTCTCGGGGACTCATCTGGGAGGGGAAATGTGTTTTGGCCAGTAACATGTCCGAACTGACCACTAAAAAATTTTTAGAAGGTCCTATTTCGGATAGATCCATTAAAGCAGCGTCATCTCCTAAGCTTTTTTTAATTAGAGGATGCTTAGAATAATAGTCCTGTTGAAGATTGTGTGTTTTTTTTATGATTCGATGGATGAGCTTTTTTTCGCCCAGATCAGAAATAATATGTTTTTTAGAGGGCATTATTCACCCTTAAGGAATTAATGAAAATAAATAAAAAAAATTATAAGGAATGGTTAACCCGGTCCTTAATAATTTCAACCACCCGGGGATCTGCACCTAATGGTTCGGTGTATATGATCTCCCCGGAAAAATCAATCTCTTCCTCATCCTCATGGTGTTTGTGTTTATGACTATGGGAGTGGCCGCTTTCATGGCCATTATCCAGTCCCAGAATATGAGGTATGTCCTTTTTGGTATGTACTCCATGGGCTAAAAATACAGGAGTGACTATTATTTTTTCTACGCCCTGCCGGGCCAATTCATTTACTGCATTAGGAATGGTGGGTGTGGTCATTTCCATAAAGCCCACGCTTACCAGATAATTTTCTTCTTTTTGATATTTTTCTGCCAGTTGATTGATTACTTCTTTTCCATAGGGAAGTCGGCTTCCATGTCCTACCAGTACTACCCCTATCTTATTTTTTGAGCTTGAATTTGAATCCATATGAAATCACTCCATCATCGCCTTGTTCTCTAATTTTTCTAAATACCATCTCTACTTCATCCCCAATTTGAATATCTTCAGGTCCGCAGTCAACTATTTGAGTAGTTACTTTAGCTCCTTCATCTAATTCAACAATAGCTACCGCATAGGGTGCTATTTCTTTAAATTCATCAGTAGGTGTATTAATTACAGAATAAGAATATACTTTTCCCTTGCCAGATAATTTTATGTTTTCCAGTTTTCCTTTTCTCCTGCATTCCGGGCAGACTATACGTAGGGGGAAGAATACCTTATTGCATTGTAAACATTTAGATCCTATGAGGTTGTAGCGTTGTGGAATATGACGCCATGTTCTAACGGTCTCTGTCATTTAATTCCTCCGTTATGTGATTTAAAAACAGTTGTATCTATCAGAAATACTACTATTGTTATGATTGGTTTATTAATTTTTAGTAAATATTTATATTAATAGGGGGTATTAGCCAAATATCAAGTAAAATCCTATTTCATTTTATTTTTGAATTCATGGTAATTAAAGCCTTTGGTTATATTACATCCAGAAGGATATTAAGCCACTGCGGGTAATTAATCCACCATATAGTAATATTTTTTAGCAATTTAAAGAAAATAAGCCTCAATAAGATATTTGAATAATTTAAGGAGTTATTAACTATTTATTTTGTTTTTTATAGTTTGAAGAGGATTTAAAAAATATTAAAATTATAATTATTTTTTAATAAATTTATTAAATATAGTAATATTTTTATATGTGTATTACTTAATTAGTAATAAATTATTAAAATAATTGGAAGTTCCAGGTGAAATAATGGATCAAAAAGGATATATAATAAGTGGATTATCGCTTTTACTTATGGTACCCGCTATGGTGCTATCAATTTGCTTGTTAAATACATTTAGTATGGGAAATGATATTAAAGAGCAGACCATTCAATCAGATAAAATATATTATGCCTCCCAGGACCTCCAGAGAAATATTCCCCTTTTAGCCTTAGAAGTGTTGAATGAAACCGGAGAAGAAGTAAAAATTAATAATTTGCCTTATTCAAATAGCCCCCGGTATATAAAAGATGAATTACAATCCCGAATAAATAAATTTACCTCCAACCATGAACTTCAAAGTGATCTGGAAATTAAATGTACCATTAACTCGGTGCACCCTGGTAAGGATCCCTGGTATGTGGAAGTTAATTCCACCCTATTTTTAAGTCAAAAAGAGTTTTATCATGAAGAAAAGGTGTCTAATCAGGTTCCCATAACCCAGCTGGTTGATCCCCTTCCCTTTATAAAATGTGGGGTTTATGGAGATTTAAAATACACTGAAAACCGTATTTTATATGATACTTTGTTAAGTGAATATCTTCAGAATCAGGGCGAAGCCAATTCCAGTTATTATACCAATGCCTCAGCCCCCCTTCTAATTCATAAATGTCCTTATGAATCATATATTATCCATGGAGATGAAAATACCAGGAATAGCTGTATAAATAATGGATTTTATCATTACAGTGCTGATGGAGCATGTTATTTATGTCGTTTAGAAGGAAAAGCGGTTTGCATCCATCCTGGACTTGAAGTATTTATTTTGGTCCCTTCTTTAAATGATTCCCTTCCTTTAAGTGCTATTTCATCCATTGACCATGTTATATTCAGTGATGATATTTATCCCGGAGAATACATTCCTTTAAAATTTTTAGGGTTTGATTATGGATTATTTTTGGATAGTGCTCATCGTAGTAAGTATGGAATTCCATAATCCTGAAAATGAGGTATTTTATGTCAAATATAATCCGTGAAAATAGAGGATTTATTTTTTCAACTGACCTGCTACTGGCCCTAATAGTAGTAAGTATAATATTGGGCTTATCAGCAGAAATAGTGGATACGATCAGCTATAAGATGCAGAATTATGGTTCACGTAATTCTCTGGAGAGATTAGCCCATGAAGGAGCAGATATTTTGATTAAAAGCCCGGGATCTCCAGATAACTGGGAAGAACTAAATGAGGGTGAAATTAAATACCCCGGTTTATCCAGCTTAGATAATGATCATTCCCCTCCTAAGGGGCATTTATTATCCTATAAGAAGATATTAAAGTTAAAAAAAGATTATGAAAAGATAATCCCTGGAAATTTTTTCCCAGGTTATGTGGATTGCAGCATGATAATTTATCCTCTGGATAAAACCTTAGATCCCCTGGTAATATATGATAGTCCTCATCTATCAGTAAGTAATGAAGTGGTGGTGGTAAATCGGAGTGTTTTATGTGATTATAGAAGTCCGGGGTGCTTGCTTTATCTAAATATAAGACCGGATTCATTAAATTCAGAATCCATTTTTTTAGAAAAGTGCCACCAGCTGGATCATGGGATAGAAAATGGTGAAGAATACTGGATATGTCGTAATTTTAGAATAAACAGGTCCCAAATGAAAAATCACAGTTATTATCTAATCAGCACCAGTAATGCAGCACAATTTCAGTGGATAATGGATCAATCCTGCAATAAATCTAATAATAGGAGGGAATTTACAAATAATCCCCTTAAACTGGATGGAGATATAAAATCTCTATCAAATAATATGGATTATGAAGTTTTTTTCCTGCATATAAATTTAAAAAAAGGATTTTCAGGTAGTTTTGAAATAATGGTGGTGGAAGTACCTATAGATACTCCTTTAAAAGAATTAAAATCAGAATTTTTCAAAATTCAGCCCTGTAATTTTGTATTAAAAGCCGGAATAAAAAATTAAATTAGTATTAATAAACCATATTACCCAGAATAGTCACAACCACCAGCACCAGGCAGGTATTAGCCAGGGGATCTGTTAAACTAGTGGTTAATGGTATCACAATGTTGTCAGGATCCAGACCATTTCTATGGGAGGCTATACTTAAATAAAAGGTAAATAACAGAATTAAAGGTAGTAAAAACATACCAGCCAGGGTACTGATAGTAACCATTTCCTGCAAACCTATAGAAGGGATTCCCAGTAAAGTGGTGGCAAAATGTGCCATCAGTCCAATTAAGGGATAGAGTATTATGGCCAGAAGAATTATAATCCCGAAATTTCTAATTGCTTCTTCAGCTGGTTTTATGTTTGCTTCTATATAACCAGAGTGCAAACCAGAAGATAAACGAGCCCCTAATATACTGGTAAGATTTCCTCCCTGGTCTGAAAAGAGAGGTACCAGGGCTAAAATACTGGGATTATTAAGAATGATTCCCAGGCGGCTATTTAAAATGGTACCGGCGGTGGTACCTAATAAAGAACATATCAACAAGGTAGGGACACTTTGCTTTACAATTTTCTTTAAATCAGCTTCCCCTCTAATACCAATAAACAAGCCGGCCAGGCCCATTAAAATGAAAAAGGCGAATAAAATGAATTCTAGTAAGGTGTTCTGGATTAAAAGCATGATCCAAACTCCTAAAAAGAGGGAAGGTATGGTGAAAATATCCCCGGCGGTGGTTATAAGAGGAGTGGTTACGTTATCTGGATCCCAACCATTTTCATAACTTTTTAGGGAAATAAGAGCAGTAAGAGGTAATAAAATCATGCTGGAGAATATACCTCCTAAAACAGATATCACCGTAAAATCGATAATATTCATGGATTCAAATCCCAGCAAAATACAAAGTCCCTTAGCCATGAAAGCTAGAAATATGGACATTAAGATGGTTAAAATTAAGGAAGCGGCTATGTTGTAATTTAAAACATGGGATTTTTTTAGTTCCGGTGATAGCGTACCAATATGTAAGTTAGATGCCAGTCTGGAACCCAGAGCCCCGAAAATATTACCCCGCATACCAATAGCACCGGGTATGAGTACCAGTAATCCGGGAAATGCTTCCAGTTGCTCGGTCATCATACTCAGGAAAACCCCGGCAATAATGCCCCCGAAAATGCTGATGAAAATTGCTACAAAACTTTCACCCAGCACTCTTTTAATATCATTATAAAAAATAGAAAGCTTTTTAAACACTGCCAATGGAATTGAAAATAGTTTTATTAAACTCCGGGACATTATTATAACTATTTTGACTATAAGAGTCAGTATAATTTCCATGAATTCTTTGATCTTTAGTAAAAATCGTTCTATGCTCCTCAAATGGATCACCAACTGACATGAGTTATTCACCTAAGTTTTTTTTTATTAGAGATCTTCTAATTTCATCTCGTTTTTGGCCAGTTTTTCCAAAAAATCGGCCCCGGCTTCGTTTCCTTTAGCTATAAGGGTATCTTCCTCGGAAAGTATGGTGTTTCTATCTGGACCATAAATCCATGACTCATTTCTTCTAATAGCAATTATTCTCATACCGGTTCTGGTGGCCAGTAAAAGGTCACCCAGTGATTTTTCAGATAAATCTGAGCCACTTCCAATAGTAACTCTGACAATTATTTCATCAGACTCTTCCATGACCATTTTAAATACAGGGTGAGGTTTTATACCTTTAAGTACCAGATCTGCTATGTCTTTTGCTGAATTAGCTATGGATTCTGCAGCTTCGCCTACTTCCAAAAGAGCGGTTAATTTTTCCGCATCCTCCACTGATCGAGCTGCCAGTAAAGACTCTTTTTTGATTTCATAATTAAGTCGATTAACCTTATTTTCAAGTTTAATTACTTCTTCAGCAGCATCTTTGCTATTGAAAAGTAGTGCTGAGTATGACAAGTCCACCATTAGTTCTGAGAGATTTTTCATTTCAATTAATATATCCTTAACACTTTTTGACACCTTTCATCCTCCCTTCTATCGAGTATTGATGTAGTGTGGATTGAATAAAATTATTTATTAAATAATTATGTGGAAAAGATTACATAAAACTTTAGTGATGCTATCTTTTCATAATACATTCTCTTCTAAGTTTTAAAAGATCTTTTTTCTTCTTTTTTAAATCCTCGGTCTTTTCCAGGATATCTGGTATTTTTTCCATTATACAATCCACGGTGGAATTTTTATGTATCCATTCACATCCCTGGCAACTCCAAACTCCCTTATCCTTTATCCATCGGCCTCCTGTAGAACCATCTCCGCAGGGATAAAAAGGACAGTAACAGAAGGTGCAATTTTGTGGATGAGAGTGACAGGGGTAATATTCACAACTGGTATTAGGGCCAGTTGTCTGTTCTCCTTTAATAAATTTCTGGTAAAATTCCTGGGAAAGAGGGTGGATGGGACCAGAAACCACATATCCCCGGGGAGTTATCATGAAACCTTCCTCCACATAAGTGGTGGAATTACCCACTATCAAAACGGTGGACATATTAATCATGTCTTCTTCCAGGTCTTTTAAATTAATAATATTGACTTCAGGCCCGGAAACAGTAGTCTGGACAATTCCCACTGGTGTTTCAGAACTCAGATGCTCTTGTAAAATTTTCTGAGCCATTTTAAATGGTTTAATACGGGTCTTACTCCGTGGGTTATATAAAGCTATGATTAAATTCCCCTTAACTGCATGCTCAATTTTATTTTTTATTTCTCCAAGTGGGGTTAAAATATCCGAAAGGCTGATAACCGCAAAATCATGGAGTGGTGCCCCTAATAAGGAAGCTGCATAATTAGCAGCTGTAACCCCGGGAATCACTTCCACTTCCAGGTCACTGTATTTTCCCACCAGCTGGAAAAAAACATTACCCATTCCAAATATACCCGGGTCTCCTGAGCTAATAATGGCCACTTTTTTACCTTCCAGGCTTTTTTGTATGGCCATTTCTGCCCGGACAATTTCATCCCCCATTCCTTTTTTAATTATTTCTTTTCCATCCAGAAGATCATTTACAGAATTCACATAAGTTTTGTAGCCAATAACCACTTCTGCTTTTTTTATGGCCTCCAGGGCTCGCAGGGTTATATCATCTCTGGTAGGGCCGATACCCACTATACTAATCATGAAATCACCATGTTTTGTAAAATAAAATATTCTAGTTGGGGTTTACTGCTTGATTATATATTCGGCCTATAGAAATAATTTTAATGGTCAGTATATCAATTTCTAAACCCTGACTTCTATATTTGGCCATGGCGGTAGCTTTAACCATGAAATCTGAACTGGGAGTAATAACTATCTGTCCCCCGGAAGAATTTCCCCCACTTACATCCTCTTTATATCCCATGGCCGTAATATTAACCAGGAAGGGTTCATTACTTCTATCAGCATAAGTGGTTATATTAAGTGTGTTTAAATCAATACCATCCAGCTGACTTTTACTCTGTAATTCCTGCCCTACTTGATTAGTATTTGTAATATTCAAAGCCTCAGGAGGCTGAGTTAAAGCGGAAGTCACATCCTCCCTGATATCAAAAATGGCCATTAAGCGGTTAATTTGCATATCTATTAACTTACCTACATCTGGAGGTTCAGAAGTTACAATGGTATAGGAACTTATCAAACCTGCTTCAAAGAAAAATATGAAAAATCCTAGAAAAAGTATAAATTTGACTATTCTTGACAAAAAATCACCTTATTTTAATAAAAAGGACCTTATATTATTTAATTTGTTTTAATTGTTTAAATTTATTATCCGACCAGTTAATTAGCCTGAATTTTCTTGATAAATTTTAAATAAAGATATATGAGTCAATAGAGAGTAAAAATTGCCCTATTTTTTAAATTTTTTTAATCTCAATTAGAGTTCATCCCATATAATATGTGTAGATACTTTTAAAATTTTTTGTATTTATATGATTAGGTGATATTAATAATTTGGGCTCTAAATATCAGATAATAAGAGGAAAAATTAATTTAATTAATCAAACCATAGTATTTTTAATTATAAAAATTTTATCTTACCTTAAGTTACACCTTAATGAGAGGTAAGTATTATATTTAACAGGTGAAGATACCCTATGAGTCCCGATATTATTTTTAAATTTGCCAATGCCGGAATACTGGTAAATGAAATTGCCTATGAAAAAATCAGTCTCTATGATGATCCACTGAGTCTGAGTTCTTCCCTGATAGCAGATCTATCCCGTAACTATAATAAAAAGGATCTGGTCATCGTAACCGGGGACATGGTAGATAAATTCCTGGAAGAAAATGGAAATTCCCCTGATGAACCGGTGGGGGGAAAGGTAAAAACTGAAATAAAGCTTGAGCCCCCTTCTGGTATTTTAAATTCTAATTTAGATACAGAAACTTTAGAAAAGCCAGGATTAGGAACTTTTAATGAAAATAAAATTTTAGAGAATATTGAGGAAACAGAAGATTTAAAGGAAGATATTATAAGTCAAAATTCAGATGAGGTTGAATTGATTTTAGAAAGTGTTGATGATGCTGATTTTGATTTTAAAATTTTAAAGGACACCAGTAAAAAATCCTATACCAGTGGGAATATAAAGGATATAGTTTCTTATTTTTCCAGTAGATATCATAAAATACGGGATTTTCTTAAAAAAAGAAAAGATCTTAGTGATTATTCACCTATAGCTGACATCTACCAGTCTCAGGATGTTGTAAAAATTATTGGAATGGTAAAAGAAGTACGCACCACTAAAAATAATCATAAAATAATTGAATTAGAGGATGAAAGTGGGGAAATCAGTGTTCTGGTGCATAACGAGAACCATAAGCTATTTGATAAATCAGAAACTCTGGTTCGAGATGAAGTACTGGGAGTGGTGGGAAGTCGTAAAGGAAATCTGATTATTGCTTCAGAGATAATTCATCCTGGTGTTCCCCGTGTAGAAGAAAAGAAAATGGATTTTTCAGTGGTATTTATTTCCGATGTGCATATTGGAAGCTCCACCTTTTTAGAGGACTCATTTAATAAATTTATTCAATGGATTAATGGTGATTTTGGCAGCCCGGAACAAAGAGAAATCGCAGCTAGTGTTAAATATCTGGTGGTGGCAGGGGATATTGTAGATGGAATAGGAATCTATCCCCATCAAGATAAAGAATTAACTATAAAAGACATTACCTTGCAGTACGATGAAGCCGCCCGTTTATTTGGGCAGATTCGTCAGAATATAAAAATTATAATAGCCCCGGGAAACCACGATGCCTCCCGGGTAGCAGAACCCCAGCCGGCAGTACCGGAAGAATATGCCGGAGCCCTTTACAAGTTAAAAAATTTGGAATTTGTATCCAATCCTGCTCTGGTTAGCCTGGATGGATTAAAAACTCTTATCTACCATGGTAGAAGTTTTGATGACATGGCCATGACAGTAAAAGGAATGTCACACGAACAATCCGACCTTATAATGAAAGAATTGATGGAAAAAAGACATATTGCCCCTATATATGGAGAAAGAACTCCTTTAGCATCAGAATTAGAGGATCATCTGGTTATTGATGAAATCCCTCATGTGCTGCACACCGGTCATGTGCATATAAACTCCTATAAAAAATACAAAGGGGTGCATCTGATTAATTCCGGTACCTTCCAATCCCAGACGGAATTCCAGAAGATATATAATATTGTTCCTACCTGTGGAGAAGTTCCGGTACTGCACCAGGGAGTATTTAAGGTGTTAAAATTTTAATAAATAAGATTGATTAAATTATAATTATGATTTTTTTTTAAATCGTTTAAGGCATGCTAATTAATGTTTATGAGGATTAAAATATGATAGAACTCTTTAAAAATGTGTTAGATACATCAAAATATGTTTTTGATAGGAATCTTGTATCTGGAAAAGCAGGAAATATTAGTGCTAGATTTAAGGATCCTCAGGGAGACGTGGTGGCTATTACCCCTACAGGGGTTTCCCTATCTCAGGTAAATAATAAAAATATTGCCATGGTGAATATGAAAGGTGAATCCCTCAATAATTGTAAACCCTCCTCTGAATTATTTTTACATCTTAAGATTTATGAAGCACGTCCTGATATTCAGGGAATTGTTCATACTCATTCCCCCTATGCCACCGGGTTTTCATTTTCAGAAAAAAAAATTAAAAGAATGGAAGGTTTTGGACCTGTAATTAAACCTTACCTGGCTGAAATTCCCTATTACACCCCTGGTAGCAAAAAATTAGCAGAGAATGTTTCAAAAATAATAAAAAATGAAGATGTTATTATCTTAAAAAACCATGGTGTAGTTGCTGTTGGAAAAGATACGCAAGAAGCTGGAGCTCTGGCTGAATTTGTAGAAGAAATTGCCAAAACTCAATTTATATGCCATCAACTGGGAGGCAAAATTTAATTAAAAAGTTAATTCCAGGTTAAAATAAGCTAAAAACTAATTAAAATATAAAGATCAGTTTCTAATAGACTCTAATTCACTTAGTATCTCCCATACTAAAGTTCGGGCATGTATAGGGATATTAGGATCATTACTGATTTCATCCAGAATAGATATAACCGTACTGGCCCGTACTGTTGCATCTTCATCTTTTTTACTTAAAATATCATTGGATTCTTCTGCTGCTCTTCTTATATTCCGGGGGACACTGGTGTCTTCCATAATATGCTTTAATATTTCAGAAACGCGATTAAATGTACTGTTACTCATAATAACTCCTCCATATAAAATCTAGAAAAATATTAAATTAATTTTAATTTAATTAGCGTATATCCATTGTGGTTTATATAACATGATTTAAAAAGGTTTTGGTATAAATTTAATCCGGGTTAAGGCAGCCTGAAAATAAAAAATTTAAGATAGAAACTGATTTAATTAGAAATAGCAACCGCAACCGTAACTTTATAACGAGCAACCTTTTTAATGATTAGTTTTGATTTTTCACCAGCTGCTATAAGAGCCGATGGCTCACATACCCCTTTTATTCCAAACTTATTTTTCACCAGAGGTGAAGTGGAACACTGAGGAGACTTACAAGCTTTAAGTTCATTAATAGACACAATTTCCAGAGGAACCCCCAGATAGGAAGCTGCCTCCATAATTCCTTTTTCATTACTCTTCATTTCCCCGGTGGCAATTAAATCCACCCTATCTAAGGGTAATTTTAGATTCTCCAGAGTTTCTTTCATGGCCTGAAGTACCTGGTAGCAGGTGACTCCTTTTCTACTTCCCAAACCCACCACCACCTTTTTAGGGGTTATGTTAAGTATTTTATCTTCAGCTAGGGCTCTTATCTGATTATGTTTAATAGAAAGGTAATTATGGTCCCTGATTTTTTTTTTATTTACTAAATAATAGCTTCCACCCACCTGAGGATTATCAAAAAGATAGCAAATACAGGAATTGGTTAGTAATCCAATTTTTTCTCCCTGGAGGAGAGATTGATTGAAATCAACAATAAGTTCCGGGTTTTCAATTTCCCAGAAATAACGGGAAGCCAGAGTATCTATGCCTATTATTTGATTAATATCGGTTGCAGTGGTTATAACTGCTTGCGCTCCGATTAATGATGCAATTTTTAAGCTCAGATCATTTGCTCTACCTAAGTGACCTGATAAAAGACTTATGACATGTTTACCTTTTTCATCCATAACCAGGATACCCGGATCGGTTGTTTTACTTTTAAGAAGGGGACAAATGGATCTAATCATTATTCCCGTGGCCATAATTCCCACTATAGAATCATAAGAAGCAATGATTTGATTTAAATTATCTTTCACATTTTTATGAAAGGTATCCACTTTAATTACCACAGGATCCTCTAATAAAATGTTCTTTATTTTTAGAGCCAGTTTTCTCCCGGGAGAGGTAACACTTACAATTGCAATTTTCATCTTTCCAATAATTTATAGCAGGGAGTATATAATCCCTGCCTACCAGGGATAATATATTTAACTAAAAATTCGATTAACTATTTTTTAAGTTAAATAAAAGCCTTATTGAAAACTAAAATCAATAAAATAAGTTGTAAAACTATTAATAAAATTATAGAAATGATTATAGTTAATTTTGTTAGTTTTATAGCATCATTAATTGTTTCTGGATTTAAATCCCTTTGAGGTGATCCCAGTTTATACACCCCTGGTTTAATCAGACTTACCTCGAGAGCACCAGCTACTGCTGCCATAGTATATCCAGAATTAGGACTGGGTGTATTTCCCGCATCTTTAATCATCACTTTCCAGCTGTTTTTCCAGTTAAATCCTAAAATTAATGATGAAACTACCAGTATAATTCCTGTGAAGCGTGCTGGAATATAATTTAAGATATCATCCACTTTAGCGGGGAAATATCCAATTAAATAGTTTTCTTCATCTTTATATCCCACCATAGCATCCAGAGTATTGATTATCCTGTAAATAAAGGCTCCGGGAATACCAAATAGCACTGAGTAAAATAAGGGGGCTACCACTGAATCTGTTATGTTTTCACTTAAGGTTTCTATGGCTGCAGAAACAATCTCCTCTTTTTTGAGTGATTTTGTATCTCTACTTACCAAAAATGACATTGATTGGCGGGCTATTTCTAAATTACATTTTAAATCTTTTTTAATGTCCTGAATAGAACTTATAAGGAATTTAATAGAAAAAGTAGTAGAAAGGATTACCAGAGAAAAAAAGATGTAGATTATTAGATTAAAACTCAGGATCTTTAATAATAAAATTAAAGGTACTATAAATAGTATTAGGAGCAGCATAGTGAGAATAAATCCGGAAAATTTAGAGTTGATCTTAATTAAGAAAGTTTTTAGATAGCTTATCAATTTTCCCATCCATACTACAGGATGTATGTTTACTGGTAATTCTCCCATTGTCAAATCAAGTACAATGGCACCGAAAAATATTATTAAAAAGATTAGTTCCATACACAATTTTTTAGAGGGCAGTACCTTATTAAGGCTATTGCTAAAATGTATATGAGTGGAGATAGAAATCATATTAATAAGCAGGATGTGGTGAGTGAATGTCAAATATGGAAAATACAATTTTAAAATGGCTGGCTGATGAAGGTTTCTTTAAGAAAAAAATACCTGATGAGAATTCTAATTTTCATTTTATTGTCAATTACCCGGAAGGACATGTAATAGATGTCATTCAACCCAAGGGTAAAGATGACATGGTGGTAATTGGATGTGCTACTAATGTAAGTCCAGAGCATACCTCCCAAATTCAGAACCTGAATAATAAAGAAAAAGAAAAATTCATCTGGGATTTTAGATTCTCTTTAAATAATTTCCTGGTGGATTTCCAGCTTCAGCACCCGGATAACGTATTACAAAGCTACGTTATAAGTGATCAAATTTATGAAGATGGTTTAACTAAAGACAGGTTGATACTCGTTATAAAAAAAGTTTTCAGAGCGAAGTTGCAGGGACTCTGGAAAATCCAGGAGAGTTTTGGATCTGCTGAGGCTAATGGTCCTGGAAAATCCCAACCATCAGATAGTATGTTTGTTTAATTAAATATTTTATATTTTTTTATTTTAATATTCATTTTTTTAATTAAAACCTGATTTCTCGAATATTTAGTATAGGGAGAGGGTCATTGCAAGTGAAACTGATTTTAAACCAATCTAAAATCCTAAGTGAGAGGTACATTGCAAGTGTAAAATAAATTAGAAATAAGTTTTCTTTATTTTAAATTTATTTTAAAGCTTAATTTAGTACTAAATTCCTGGAAAAAAATTTAACAATTCTTTTTATAAAAAACAATGGTTTTATATAAGATTTTTACCTGGGAATTTATAATTTTAAGAGAGTGGTACATTGCAAGTGTAAAAAAATATTTAATCCTGAACTAAGTTGGAAGAGAGAGGTAGGTTTCCAGTGTAAAATATGAAACTGTATAATGAAATTATTAAAGAGATGTATTGCAAGTGTAAAAAAGGTACTATATGCAGAAAAAAGACATAGGTTGCAAGTGTAAAAAATGTCTATAAAATTTTTTTATATTAAATTTTTTTCAATAAATTCAAATATTATTATACAAATCATTTATAATAATATTTTTATGATCTCTACTTTAAATTTAAATATAGCAATAATCTAATTTTTAATTATTTTAAAGTATTAATTAACTTTAGATCTTAAATTTAACTATTCTAAGCATTTTTTAAAATTATTTTGATTTTTTTTAAATAATTTTTTTACAGTGGAAATACATGTCTTAAATTCGCTTTTAATATGTTTTTTATTTACAGTGGAAATACACCTCTCTCTTTTAATTTCCACATTATATTTTTTTATTTACAGTGGAAACAGGTGTCTCTATCTTTTTTAAATTAATCTAATTTTTAATTACACTGGAAATCAATGTCTCTCTTATATTTTTTTATGGATTTTTTTGGTTTTACAGTGGAAACAGGTGTCTCTATCCCTATTTTTTATAGAAGATTTTTATTTTTTACACTGGAAATATAGGTATCCTTTTATGGTTAATATTAAAGTACTGAAAAAATAATAAAAAGTTTTATTTGATAGTTCATCTAATGTTTTTACACTTGAAACATACCTTTATATTGTCATCAGTTAATAGGATAAACAGGATTTTTTAAATTAGAAATAATATTTATTATAATTTTTATTTCTAAAAAAGGAATTAAAAGCTTTCAATTAATATCTTAACATATTTAAAGGTATTTTTTAGTTATTTGAAATTATTTCGAGTTTTTTGTGACAATAGTCCGGGGGTTCTATTGTTTTTTTGTTAGTAATCAATTGATTTAGAGTGGTCGTATGAATATATTTGAAGAGTTAGGAGAAAAAAAGACAGTTTTTGCTGATAAACAATATTTAGATCACAGGTTCCTACCTGATAATCTACCTCATCGGGAAGAACAAATTAAATCAATTGCCAAGTACTGGATTGAGGCTTTGAATAATGTAACCCCGCCAGATATCACTATTTATGGTAAAACCGGTACCGGTAAAACAGCAGTGGCGAAATTTGCCATGAAGCAACTTAAAGAAGCAGCTAAAAATAATGATTTGAATATTAGAACAGAATATATACGATGTACAGATTATACCACAGAATACCAGGTTATTGCCCGTTTATGTCAACAGATGGGTAGAGATGTTCCCTACCGGGGATGGACTAAAGCAGAAGTTATCAATACTTTTCGTAATCTGTTTAAAAAAAATGCATTTGGAAAGGATCTTATATTACTGGTGGTCCTGGATGAAATAGATATACTTCTTAGAAATGATGGTGATGGTTTACTTTATACTTTAACCCGGACGGACAATGTCTCTATTTTATCAATAAGTAACTATGTGGACTTTAAAAAATTCATTAAACCCCGGGTTAGAAGTAGTTTAAGGGACCGGGAAATAGTATTTCCTCCCTATGGGGCTCAACAACTGGTGGATATATTAGAAGAACGTTCCAAATTATCATTTAAAGAAAACGCTTTAGGGGATGATGTTATACCCTTATGTGCTGCTTTAGCAGCAAAAGAAGAAGGAGATGCTCGTTATGCTCTCGATCTTTTAAGAACTTCAGGAGAACTATCTGATGAGAAAGAATCAGATATTGTACAGGGTGACTATGTCCGGGAAGCTAAGGATTACATTGAACATAATAAAATAACTGACATAATCATGACCTTACCCAGTCAGCAGCAGCGGGTGCTGGAGTCCATACTCTATCTTACCAAACGTAAAGAAGAAATAACATCAGGCAGGCTTTTTGAAGTATATAAAGATGTTTCCAGAGGAGATAGTGTTTCTTACCGTAGAATATTTGATTTCATAAATGAATTGGAAATGTTAGGGCTTATATCCACCAACACTGTTTCTAGAGGTAGGGCTAAAGGTCGTACTAATATTATTGACCTCCAGTGTGATACCACGGTCCTGGAAGATGCAATCTGGGGTATGTAAACCCTTTTTTTAGAAGAAATATTTTATAATAATTATTTTTTAAAATGATTTAATCAGTGACTCTAAAATAGCCATTCTCACCGGTACTCCATAAAAAGCCTGTTCAAAATATTTTCCATAGGGTGTATGGTCCACTTCATGGGCAATTTCATCCATTTTAGGAAGAGGATGCATTACAATTAAATCTTTTCCTTTAATTAAATCGTAATCAATTCGATAGGCACCTTTTATCCTGGAATATTCCTCTGGATCGGGGAAACGCTCTTTTTGGATCCGGGTAACATACAATACATCCACCTCATCCAGAACTTCGTTAATATCTGAAGTTTCCTGGGCCACCACGTTATTTTGATTTAAATCATGCACTATACCCGGGGGCATTTTCAACTCATCAGGAGATACAAAGCTCATTTTTACTCCATACATACCCAGGGCATAAGATAAAGAATGAACGGTTCTTCCATATTTTAAATCACCAATTAAAGCCACTTTCAATCCTTTTATTTTCCCCATTATCCTCTGCATGGTGAAGAGATCCAGCAGGGTCTGGGTGGGGTGTTGTCCTGCACCATCACCAGCATTAATCACCGGAACATCCACCATATCCGATACATAACGGGCCGCGCCCTCCAGATCATGCCTTATCACCAGGGCATCTGCATATTCTGCAACCATCCGCGCAGTATCAGCTAGATTTTCACCTTTAGTCACTGAACTAGCACCAGTTTCAGCAAAACCAATCACTCCTCCATTTAATCGTTTCATGGCGGTTTCAAAGGATAATCTGGTTCTGGTAGAGGGTTCATAAAACATCATCCCCAATATTTTTCCAGTAAGACTATCTGATTTTTCTTTGGATCGGGCCACCGCTTCTAAACTTTCAGCAGATTTAAGAATTTCATTTATGTCCTTTTTTGAAAAATCTTTAATAGAAATAATATTTTTTAGAGTAAAAGACATTTTTCGACTCCCTGAAGAAAACATTTTTTGATTAATTTTTTTATAACTATACCCTTAATAAATCTCTCCAATCATATATTAATTTATAATTTACGGGAAAACACCAGATAACCAGTATGGCCCACCATCCTGGTTTTAGGTCGGGTGCCCTTTACTTTAACTTCAATTTCTCTTAATATACATTCTAAAATATTGAAATTTTCAAAACCAGCATTTTTGCATATTTTCTTTAGAAGCTGGACCTGTTCAATGTAGGGTGCATATACTGCTAACCATCCTCCTGTTTTTAAAGCTCCAAATGCTATATCAACAGCTTCCCATGGTTTAGGTAGATCAAAGAAAATTAAATCCACATCACGTTCTTTAATTCCTTCTTTTACATCCTGATTCTTCAGTTCAATATTTTTTATTCCGAATTGATCCAGGTTTTTTTGGGCAATTATGGAGAAATCTTCCCTTATTTCATAGGAATAGACCATTCCTTTTTCTCCCACCACATTGGAAAAATGCAAAGCTATGGCTCCGGCCCCGGTACCAGCATCCACCACCCTATCACCACACCCTAAACCGGTATAGGAAATAACTATCCCAATATCTTTAGGAAGTAAAATAGAACATCTTCTTTCCATAAGCTCAATAAAATCATTTACATTGGACTTAATTACTTTAAATTCCCGGGATAAATGACTAAGCAGGGTATCTCCTGGTTGGGCCTCTTCCAGGGCTTCTTTTTTTATGATTCCCAGATCGCTCTGGAAATCTTTTTCTGCATTAACCAGGTACTTTTTACCTCTCTCATCAATTAAAATTCTCAAATTTGATCACCTGAATAAAATTTATAAGAAAACTAGGTATTATTTAATAAGACTTTGTTCCGGGTCTTTATTTATTTTTTTAAAACTACTATCCACTACTTTTTTAATATTTCTGGCTATTTTTTTACCAATCCCATCTACCCTTTGCAAATCTTCGATTGAGGCATTAAATATTTTCTTTACCGAACCAAACTCTTCCATTAATTTTCGGGCATTAACCGGTCCAATACCAGGCAAGGATTCCACCACATAGAGCTGCTGTTCCCATAAAGTCAATGGCTTTTTATCAGTTCTAACCTGGATTTCTGGTCTATTATGCATCTGTTCTCTTATAGCAATCCTGCGTATCAAGGCGGCAGTATCCCCTGGGGAACGGGTGGGTATTATAGGGATTCCAAAATCCAGAGCCACAGCTGATAGAGCTCCTCTAATTGAATTAGGATTGATAAATCCAGAATACAGATTATCCCCCTCTAAAATTAAAAGAGGTTTTTTGAATTCTTCCACCATCTCTTTGGCCTGCTTATTTAGTCTCTGGTCTTTAATAGAGCTAACAAAATCTGAAGCTGTTTTTCTTTCAATGGCTACTTCTTCACTAATCTGGTAATCAGCCACTGCCAGAGGCTTTATTTTTACCTGAACATCCAGTTTATCAAGTTCACGCAGCACCCTGGAATTTATTTCCCGGGAGTCAGCATAGATTAAGGGCCGATCCTGTTTTTCTATTAGTTTAGAATTTTCCTTAATAGAATTCAGGGTGGAATATTTATCCATATTCACCAGGTTTCCTGAGTTCAATTCCAGATTATCTAATAGTGCTGTTTTACCAAGTTCTTCCTGCATTTTCCTTTCTTTATGGACACTGGACCAGTAATAAGCTTCATCTCTAGTTTTTTCAGTAATAAGTACCATCATACGTCCGCTTTCTTTTCGACCAGTACGGCCACGACGCTGGATCATTCTTATTTCTGAAGGGACCGGTTCATACATCACCACCAGATCCACCGCCGGGATATCAATACCCTCTTCGGCCACACTGGTGGATAATAAAACCTCATATACTCCCTTACGGAAACCCTTTATAATCTCTTTTTGTTCTTTTTGGGTTAGTCCTTTTTCCCCATTACGCTTTCCCTGGCCAAAAAATTTAACTGCATTTATATCCTCTTTTAAACAACTCTTATGTATTAACTCCAGGGTATCCCGATACTGGGTAAATACAATTACTCTAGCTCCCTCATTTTTTAGTTCTTTACTTAGAATTTTAATTAATTTATCTAATTTAGGATGTTCCACACCCTTTTCTAATGCTCTACGGGTTAGAGTAACTGCCGGCCCAAAATCAGCATCCACCATCAGACCCCGGGCTGCTTTAGTATTCTTTTTCTTTAATCGTTTAAAGTACTCCTGGAGGGTTTTGATGCCCTGGGTTTCTAAAAGTTCCAGAGCATGCTGCACATTAAAAGCTGCAGCTAAAAGTGAAATGGCTTTATAACATTCTTTAGGAGGGGTGGTACTCCGGGCAATACGATTTTGTACTTTATTTCGGGCACGTAAAAGATCTTTTTTACTAACAGAGATGGTAGGAATTACCTCCATACTTTTAAGCATTTTCAAACGGTGCTTAAGGGCCTTATCCAGGTGAGTTTTAATTTTTTCCATTTCCTCACCCATTTTCACCCTTACCCATTCTATTTCCACTGGATTAAAATATGGACTAACGTCCGGGTCTTTTTCCCCCTTAATCATTACTTCCTGAATAAATAAATTATCACAAACAGACTTTATTTTATCCTTATCTGATCCTGGAGAAGCAGTAAGCCCCAGTATAAGAGGATTTTTAGCTTCCTGCAAATAACGCCCCGCCAGATAAACATAAGCATAGGATCCCACTCCCCGGTGGCACTCATCAAATACCAGAAGAGAAACATCTTTTAGAGTATAGCGATTATTAAGTAGATCTGATTCAACTGTCTGAGGGGTAGCACATATAACTTGCGACTCCTGCCACCTTTTTTTCCTATCATCAGTTTTTATAGCCCCGGTTAGAGAGGTGGCGGTAATGGTAAGAAAATCCCGAAAACTCTCTTCATGCTGGATTACCAGGGGTTTACTGGGGGCTAATACCAGCACTTTGGATCCTTTATATCTATTTAACCTATCGGCTGCCACTAATGCTGCTACAATAGTCTTACCCAATGCTGTAGGGGCCACTATCATAGAATTACCCTTTTTTAAAACATCTGCAGCTAATAATTGTTGATAAAGCCGGGACTCAATTTTATCTACTTTAATCAGTGGATGTGCAATGTATTTTCCCATGATGAATTATATTTAAAACGAGAACATATAATGATTTATATATGGTAAAAAATAGACTTTAAATTACTTATAATGGTGATGTGAGTTCCACCAATAGTCTCTTTTTTAAAAGATGATGATTCCTGTTTAATAAAAATGGAAAATTTATCCCTTGGGATTATAATTTCTTAATCAGTCCTTTTTTTTAATCAATTTTATTAGTATGCAATAATTAAAAATAATATTATAAATGGTGGAAATAATGGAAGTCTTAGCATTAACTCTGGCCTTGATTATATTACTGGGCCTTTTAGCCAGCCGATTTTTTTCCAGGATAGGATTTCCCGGACTATTTGGATTACTATTACTGGGAATACTGATAGGACCCTCCGGACTAAATTTAATCAGCGAATCCTTTTTAAATCTATCCGAGGATATACGGGTTATTGCACTTATTATTATTCTTTTACGGGCGGGTCTGGGACTTCACCGGGAAGCTATCCGTAAAGTTGGTTCCCATGCCCTGAAAATGAGTTTTATACCCTGTGTTATTGAAGGGGTGGCTATCATCTTCATATCTCAACAACTACTGGGATTATCTTTTTTAGAAGCAGGCATGCTGGGTTTTATCCTGGCCGCATCTTCTCCGGCCATTATTGTAACCCAGATGCTGTCCTTTATCTCCCAAAAAAAAGGAACCGCCAGAGGAATACCCACTCTCATTCTGGCCGGGTCTTCTGCTGATGATGTGGTATCTATCACTCTTTTTTCAGTATTTTTAGGGGCATACACTGGGGCTAATATTGATTTAACCTACCAAATTCTGGGAATACCCTTATCCCTGATATTGGGAGCAGCCGGTGGATTTATAATAGGTATTGGTTTGTTAAAACTCTTCCACTACTGGAAAATAAATGCCACCGAAAAAATATTCCTCATCCTGGCAGCAGCCATACTCCTTAAAGCCTTGGGGGATCTTTTGAAGGGAACGGTACCGGTGGCCGGATTACTGGGAGTGATGATCATTGGCTTTGTTCTGGTTGACCGGGAGCCTAACCTGGGATATAAATTATCCCAAAAATTTGCCCGTATATGGCTTTTAGCGGAAATAGTACTTTTTGTACTGGTAGGAGCACAGGTGGACCTTTCCCTTTCATTTCAGGCCGGATGGGTGGGCCTGATTATAATCATGGGGGGACTGTTAGCCCGTAGCTGTGGGGTTTACCTATCCTTACTGGGAAGTAAACTCAACTTAAAAGAAAAAGTATTCTGTATGGTTTCTTATACTCCTAAAGCCACGGTTCAAGCAGCTATAGGGCCCTTACCATTAGCTGCAGGGGTAATATCTGGGGATATTATTCTGGCCATTTCTGTTCTGGCCATTCTAATAACTGCACCTCTGGGGGCGGCGGCCATAAAATTCACCGGGGAGAGATTTTTAAGTTCTGATTAGTCTACCTGAAATAAATTATTCTAAATCAAGGAGGTTTTCTATTTCATCAAAAACCACCTCCAGGCCACACATACTGGGTACGTAGTTGGCGGCCTTAGCTGAATCCACACCAATAACCTCATAATCCAGCTCTTCAATAGGAGCCACCACCATACATGTATCAAATACCAGCCTGCCACCAGATTGTTCTATAATTTTAGTATAGCCCATTCTATCTGCGGCAGTCTTCATATTTATGGAAGTACACAGCCACAAATCATTTTTAAGTTTTTTACCCTTCAGGATTTCTGCCACCTTCCTTATTTCTTCTAAGGAAGCATGAGGACATCCCAGACATACCAGGTCCGGTTTACGGGAGGTGGTGGATAATTTCTCTTTTACTTCCTCCAGATTATTTCTATCCACAAACAGGGTATCTTCTGCTTCTTCAGGAAGAGCATCTTTATACTCTGGAGTGATTCCTTCTATATGGTAAAGGGCCACCGCACCAGAAGAAGCTAAAGCTGCACCCAGTCCCTTTAAATTATCATTAAGGGGACGGTTTTTTAATTTAAAATAGGGTTTACCTTCTTTAACGGTCTGTCCCACCAGGTATCCCAGGGCCCCATAATCTGTGCCCTGTATTTCACATTCCAGCTCCACCACCAGGTCACTTTTCCGGTTTTCTGGTAAATGGTAACCATAACAGGCGGTTTTACCACATATTGCGGCAGCAAGTGCACCTGGTCCTCCTTCACGGTTGCTCATAGCACCTAAAATGGAGTTAGCATAGGCCACCGCAGAAGACTCTGACCAGGCAATATGGGAACCTTTTAAAGGTACGTTACCAATAAGATAAGGGGTACAGGTACAGGTGGTCATCACATCCATTTTACCATAGGCTTCCACTATCCTATGCTGCTGGGTGGTGAATTCTGGTGAAAAACCTAATTCTTCCCATTTTTCCAGATCCACCCCGGCAGGGTTCAGGGTGGAGGCCACCCTGGTTCGAGCCTGGGTATCCCGGGCCAAATCTTCCAGATACTCCAGTCCCGCATCCCCTATGGTTTTATATGATACTCCTGAAACCTGGGCGGAGGTGATGTTTACCAATCTTTCTGCCTGATATATATCTCCCAGGGCTACCAGAATCTCCATACTTTTTTTAATGGTTTCTCCATATTCGCCCTGGTACATTTTTTCTTCTTCACCGGTGAGGTACATAGTAATCCCTTTAGTATGAATAAATAAAATTATTTTTTAATTAGAATATATCTTCCCTGGCCTTAATATTTTTTAAAAAAAGTAAATTTAAAAATTAATTTTTTCTAGTTAATACTATAAAATAAAAAAAATAAGAATAGGAATAACTACTCTTCCAGCTGATAACTGGTTATTTCATCAACCAGTGATAGGAAGTTATCCATTTCCTTGTAGGGTATCATAGCTCCGGCAGCAATATCATGCCCTCCACCGGTACCTCCAAAGCTTTTGGAAGCATCATCCAGGGATTTTCCTAAATCTACGCCCCTGGAAATCATTTCCCTGGTGGTACGGCCGGATATTTTAACCATATTATCCATACGGGCCAGAGCTAAAAGGGGTTTTTCTGGATCCAGGGTTTCCATGGAAAGGGCTATACTGGATATGGTTCCCAGCACACTTTTACGGAGCTTATCTTCGGTGTAAAGGTACTGTATATTTTCCAGGACCATGGAACCTTCCCTTTTTATCCAATCCAATCCTTTAACTAGATTTTCCCGGTACTTGCGCTGCAAATCCAGGGCCACCTCCAGAGCATCACTTTTTTCTCCCAGACAGATTCCCATTCCCAGACCATATTTTTTATTTTTTCCACAGGCATCCAGCACCCGGGAGAGGTCTTCAATATTTTTCAGGGAGGGCCGCTCATGGGGGTTAGAATAAACATCCCCAAAGATTTCTGGATTAAGACGAACAAGTTCCTCTTTCAGGATATCCCTTTCTTCATTCCCTAAATCTGCGAACTTAATCCCATAGGAGAGTCCCATCTTTTCCAGAAATGCCATGGAACCTTCCACATCACCGGTTATACCCGGCAGGATCGGCTGGAAGGTATAGGCCAGAGATTTATAAATTGGCTCTTCAGCCTTGGATGCAATTTTCAGGTCCTGATGAATTTCAACGGACCCCGCTTCCAGTCCTTCTTCTAAAATCAGCTTATTTGGTCCTATAAATCCATCATAATACTGCATGTCGCCAAAAGCACCAGCCAGGGCCAGACCAGCCAGGGATTGTTTTTCCATTCCACGCATACACAGGTAGGCCACACCAGAAGCACTGACCTCCTTACTACCATCCACTCCAAATAAATGGGGATTGACGTGGGTGATTTTTTCAGGGACCTCAAAATCAGATGGTTGATGGTGATCAGCTATAATCACCTCTCCTTTTATACGGGAGATGGCCTCCACATAGGCACTGCCCATATCGCAGAAAAAGAATAACTGATATTTATCCCGGGCGAGTTTCTGGATGAAACTTTCTTTAAGCCGGGGTATGATGGTGAGGTGGTATTGACCGCCTTCCTGGGTGATGGTGTTGGCCACCACCCCGGCTGCAGAAAGGCCGTCGGCATCATTATGGGATATCAGCCGGACGATATTACCCTGCTTTAGATGCTTTTTCAGGATCTCACAGGCTTCATCAGCCTTATTTAACAAGGAGCGCTGCTTTTTGTGGGTCATATCTCCAGCCTTCTGGTAAAACGCCTTCATTGACGTAGTACCTACCCAGACGCCTGATCTGAGACTCTATTATCTGTAATCCCCGCTTGGTATGCAGATCCTTATGGTTTTCCTTAAGGTGGTCCCGGATATTTACTGCTTTACGGATGAGGTTCATGATATCCTCAGGATATTCTTCCTTTTGCCCGTGATCAGCTAAAATCTGGGTGATTTTCTTACCAGTAACCATTTTAACATTAGGTATACCGTACTGGTCCCTTAATATTATTCCTATTTTACTGGTGGAATTTCCTTCTTTATTGTATTTTAAAATTAGTTCTTCTATTTCTTCATTGGAGTATTCAACCCATTCAGGTTTAGTTACCATATCTATTCACCTCTAAGTTAGATAATATTTAGCTTGAATAATTTTTTTTAGACCTCAATCCTGGGATTGGTTTTTATACCACCTGGCAAATTGCTCCAGGGAACGACTACGATGAGAAAATTGATTCTTCTTATGAGTAGTTAGTTCTCCAAAAGTTTTATCCATATCTTCTGGATAAAATAGGGGATCAAATGCAAAGCCTAAATTTCCTTTTTCTTTATTAGAAATCCGTCCTTTAACCACACCTAAAAAAATCTTGGGCTCGGCATTGGGGGCGCAGTACCCAACCACCGACCTGAATTCGGCATAGCGGTTTTTGACGTTTTCCATTAATTTTAAGATTCCCTTATTACCTAGGGTGTCCTGCACATAGGCAGAATAAGGACCAGGAAACCAATTCAAAGCTTTTATAAACAGTCCGGCATCTTCCACAATAACCGGTTCTTCTAATTTTTGGGCAGCATATTTTGCACCGAACCGGGCCACTTCCTCCAGGGTCCCCTGGGGTTCCATATAACCCAGATTCATATGCTGATTTTTTAATCCAAATTTCAGAAAGATTTTTTCTGCTTCTTCTACTTTGTGTTTGTTACCGGTTATAAAGTTAATGGCAGGGGGCACTTTAATCACTCTACTTACTTATTATATTTAGGAATATTTTTTCGACAAAATGATTTTATTTTTAGATAAAGGGGAATATATTATTTTTATTACCTCTCAATTAATCTTAAGTGCTACTTTTGCTGGAAAAACCTTAGTAAAGAGTGAACTATGAATTTATACTATTGTATCAGGTATATGTTATGGGGCGAGATAATCCAGAGTTTATTATCATTTGAGTCATGATAAACAAATGTTATGAGGGAAATACTTCTATTAAACTTAGCGGACGTTAATATAGATGGAGTGAATTATTATGATAAAATATAAGAATATAATTTATTATACGAGTATTGCAGCGATAGGTGTATTTTTATCATTCTTGATTACAGGAAACCCTCTTCAATTAGGGTTTTTTATATTAATTAGTTTTGGGTTATTAATGCTCTTAGCCTTAAATAATTGGAAAAATTACACATATTATCTTCCTCTGGCATCCCTGTTAATAATAGAAGCATTGATACTATTTTATTTAGCATGGAATAAATCGATTTACCTTAATGATTCAGTAGATCTTATATCCTTTTTAATCCAAATTCCAGGTTTAATTCTTTTTAGCATAATATATATCTATTATTATCGCCATAGGGATAAATTAATAGTATCCTGGAATAAATAAATACAAAAATAATCTTTTTTTAAGAAATAGACTTAACTAATCCTGAATTAATATAAACATAAACCGTGGAGGGGATATACTTAAGTGCTAGTTTACTATGTAATAAACTAACTTTCATTAATAGGTCATCCCCTGCACCATAATTAACTCACTTAAGTGAGTTTTAAAAATTATTTTTACTAAAAAAACTTATCACCAGTACCTTCCCCGACTTTCTATTTCTTCAATCTTCCTCAGGACCTTCTCATAATCTGGAGCAATCTCATAACCTTTTAAAATTTCTTTAAAGCACTCTGCACTGATTTTATTATGTATTCCTGAAATTGCTTTTTTAAATACCAGTAAATCCACACCCTTATCCTCTACCAGATCTGAAAACCGTCCCAGACCAAAATCAATGAAAACCACCTCATCATCACTTAAAATCAGGTTGGAAGTGGTTAAATCCCCATGGATTATCTCTGCAGAATGCAGAAGGCCGATTTTACGTCCTATTTCCTGGCATAATTTTTCCCTCCGGGGTTTTTCCAGGTGAGGGAGCACATCCTTTACCATCTGCCCGGAAATCTTCTCCATATACAGGGCTTTTTCTTGTAAATCAATATTATATAAAACCGGGGTTCTAACCCCCTGTTTTTTAGCTTCTCCAATTAAACGGGCTTCCCTTTTGCTTCGAGATTTACGTAAATAATCATCCAGCTCCTTAATACGGTATCCTTTAGGGATTCTTTTTTTAATTAAAATGTCCTGGGAAAGCCATTCACCTTCCAGGATATTGGCCTCTGCACCTTTGGCCAGAAGTTCTTGGGGTAATTTTAGGCGCTTTTTAGAGCTTTCCATCCAGGGAACATCCACCTGATCGGTACGGTAGCGCTGAATAACTTTAGTATCCTTCAGTTTCTGACCACCCCTATCTTCATATACCAGCTGCCCCATCCAGGCAATCATGGCCCCATTATCCCCACAGTATTCTCCTGGGGGTATGAAAAAATCAGCATAATGCTCTTTACTCATTTGGGATACCATATCCCGCAGGCGCTGGTTAACTGCCACCCCACCACAGAGCATCACTTCTTTTTTCTGCGTATGGGCCAGGGCCCGTTCAGTTACCTCCACCAGCATCCCAAAGGCAGTTTCCTGTAAACTGTAGGATAGGTCCTCCAGGGAGGCACCTTTCTCGCTTTTTCGCAGTGCCGCCGTAAGTAGTCCTGAAAAAGATAAATCCATACCCTTCACTGTATAGGGTAGCTGGATATAATTTGAAGATTCCCGGGATAGTTTTTCTACCTTAGGACCTCCCGGGTGTCCCAGACCCACTTCCCGGGAGAATTGATCCAGGCAGTTTCCCAGGGCAATATCCAGGGTCTCTCCAAAAACCCGGTAGCGACCTTCGGCAAAGGCAATAACCTGGGTGTTACCACCACTCACATACAATGAAACCGGATCTTCTGCCCCGGTGGTTAAGCGACCTATCTCCACATGTCCCAGGCAGTGATTAACCCCTACAATAGGTATTTCTAAGGACAGTGATAGGGCCCGGGCTGCAGTGGCGGTGGTTCTAAGGGCAGGTCCCAGACCAGGTCCCTGGGAAAATGCTACCAGATCCAAATCTTTTAAACCTATTTTAGCTTTTTCCAGGGCCTCTTTTACCAGCACGGGAATCCAATACGCGTGGTGTTCTGATGCTTCCCGGGGATGAATACCCCCTGCAGGGGGAATTAATTGTTTTCCCACTGAGGATAGAATGTTACCCTGGCTATCCACAATACCCACCCCTGTTTTTTCTGCGGTTCCTTCTATTCCCAGGGAAATTATTATTTTATCCATACTCATTAATCCTTAATATTTTTTAATAAGCTAGTCCTGAAATTCAAAATTTTTTATTTAAATTAGTTTCATTATTTCTTTTAACCTTATTTAATCTTAATACAATAACTAATTTTTTCAACTTTTACACTTGCAATCTACCTCTTTATTATTATTTTAAACTAAGATTATCTTAAAAAAAAGCCGGTATTTTACTTATTTAATAATAATTTTAATTAATATCCTGTTATAATCTTTAATTCTATTACATACAACTGATATTACTCCTGAAAGCTATATTAGACATTTTTTAATTTTTCACGTTTTTCAGGAGAGTTTTTAGATAAATCCGGACTTTTCAATAAAAAAAATAGAAATATTTTAGTATATCTTAGGACATATAATTGCAGTGCATATCCAAAATTGCATAGGGAGGTGATAATGTGAAAAAAGATATGCATAAACGGCTAGCGATCATTACTGCCACTCTTTTTTTAGTCCTGGTGCTGGCTGGTTCAGTTTCGGCAACAAGCGACATTGGGGTTGAAAAGATAGTGAATGATACCACCCCTAATGTGGGAGATTCGGTTGATTTTACCATTACTGCCACCAATTATGGACCAGATGCAGCTCCTCAAGTAGTTATACAGGACTACATGAGTAAGGAGAGTAATGGATTTGAGTATGTGAGCCATACTGCTTCTCAGGGTACCTATGATCCCTCAAATGGACTGTGGATTATAGATAATTTTGCCAATGGAGCTACTGCTACCTTGAATATACAGGCACTTGTAATGGACTCAGGAAACGTAACTAATATTGCAGCCAAACTATTACCACTACCCAGTCCCTTAGGGGATGATCCAAATCCTGCCAATGATGTGGATTCTGTGACCATGGAAGTACCACCGGCGGCAGATGTGGGTGTGGAAAAATGGGTGGATAACGATCGACCCAATATTGGAGATATTCTTAGATTCTATATAAAAGTATTCAATAATGGACCAGACAATGCTGCCAACATAACGGTGGTGGATTTACTGCCTATTAATATAGGAAGTAGCCCGGGAGAAAATTTATTTGTAAACCAGGACTGGATACGCTTACCAGATGACTTTTTATCCGCAATGTTAAGTTTTGACGGATCTACTAACACCTGGACCATCTTCCTTGGTAATATAAATCCTGGCGACTACGGATTATTTTATCTGGATATATTAATAAACAATACTGAGGATGCAGGAAACACCTTTACCAATACTGCAACTAAAACCGCTTCCAGTCCCTATGATTGGAACACGACTAATGATCAGTCTTCAGTGGACTTCTATATACCACGGGCAGACTGGACCCTGACTAAAACGGTGGATGATGTTACTCCTAATGTGGGTGACCTGATTACCTGGATAGTAACCTATACCAACACCGGACCGGATAATGCCACAGGAATAATAATCAATGATGTAATCCCTGCTGGCTTGAATGTACAAAGCCTCGTTTTATCTACTGGAACTTACGATGCCATGACTGGCGATTGGAGTATTCCTTTCCTGGCCAGCGGAGCAAACGCCACTTTAACCGTGGTAACTGAAGTAACTTCTGCTATTGCTGGAACAGTAACCACTAATGTGGCTACCAAAACGGCACAAAACGAGTATGGTGAAGGACCGGACTTTGTTGCCCAGGCAATATATGTACCGGTGGCTGATGTGGCCATAACCAAAACCGTGAATAACACCACTCCTAATTACTGGGATTCTGTAAACTGGACGGTAACCGTAACCAACAATGGCCCGGACACTGCAGAAGATGTGGTGGTACTGGATGTACCAAGCTCAGGACTGGTAATCCTGGATGCGGTAGTATCCCAGGGTAGTTTATTTGGAACCACCTGGTTTGTAGGCAATCTGGCTAATGGTGCCACTGCTACTTTAAACATAACCACTCTAATTAATGCTACTGGAGTGTTAAATAACACGGCTTATGTTGGTGCTGCAACTTATGACAATGACACCACCAATAACCAGGACACTGCTTCAGTGAATGTTCCACCAGCTGCGGATATTGCTGTGGTTAAAACTGCAGATAATTACACACCGAATTACTGGGATATTGTGACCTTCACCATTGAGGTAACCAACAATGGACCAGATGCTGCACCAGGAGGGCCAAATGCTCTTCGTATCAGAGACTTCTTACCTGCCGGCATGACCTTTGTGAATGCCTGGGCCAGTGTACCTCTGGTATGGGACCTGAATGTAGCCGGTGATGTGGTTCGATTCAGAAACTTTGCTGACGACCTCTTACCTGGTGAAACTGTATATTTATATGTACAGGCTCGTGTAACCGAATCCAATACTACCATGAACAATACCGCCAGTAGAATACCCAACACCAACGACGTATATGACCCGGATCCATCCAATGACTCTTCCACCATTACCTTAACTGTACCACCAGCTGCAGATGTAGCGGTATTTAAATCTGTAACAGGAGCTAAAGAGGTAAGTAGAAACTACAACGATGTACTATGGTTCTGGATAGATATAATTAACTATGGACCAGATACGGCCAATAACGTGGTTGTCACTGATCTATTCCCGGCTGGGCTGGAATATGTGAGTCATAATGTGGCCCAGGGTACCTTTGATCCCCTCACCGGAATCTGGAATGTGGGAACAGTACCATCAGGGGCTTATATTATAGGAGAATTCTACTACCGCATCGTAACCAGCAATACCACCATCATAAACTTCGCCGAGGTAATCGCCGATGAATATGATTGGAACATGACCAACAACATATCCAACGCCACCATCAATGTACCACCAGCAGTGGATATCGAGGTTAATAAGACAGTGGATAATCCCACTCCTAATTACCTGGATACTGTACTGTGGACAGTTAGTGTAACTAACAATGGACCTGATGTGGCCAACAATATAGTTATTGGGGATATACCTGATGCAGGATTAACCATTACTAACTTGGTGGTAACTAAAGGTGTATTTGGTGTTAACTGGGTTATTGATACTTTATCCGTGGGTGAAACAGCTTACATGTACATAACCACCCTCATAACCGCTTCCAACACTACTCTAAATAACACGGCTTATCTTATAAGCGTGGATGAGTATGAATGGGACGAAACCAATGACTCAAGCACCGCCAGTGTGGATGTAGCTGCTGCTGCGGACTTACTGGTTAGTAAAACTGCCAGTACTACTACGCCAAGCATTGGACAAATTGTTCAGTTTGTAATTACTGCAGTGAATGCTGGACCAGATAATGCCACCAATGTGGTGGTTAATGATCTCTTGCCAGCCGGTTTAACCTTCTTTACAGGAAGTACTACCAAAGGTACCTACAACGTAGTTGATGGTATCTGGACTATTGGTGACCTTAATGTTTTAGAAGCTGCTCAGTTAATCATCTTTGCAGTGGTTGAACCAGCTATGGGAACTAATGTGACCAATACGGCCGATATAAGTGGTGATGAGTACGACCCATTCCCTGAAAACAATCATAGTAGTGTAACTCTTCAATTACCTGTTAGTGATTTATCAGTGACAAAAACTGCTGACAATACCAGTGTGAATGTGGGCGATACCGTCATATGGACGGTTACTTTAACCAACAACGGCCCGGCTAATGCCACCAACATTGAATTAACTGATGTTCCCCCTGCTGGTTTTGCCATTAACAGTGTGACTCCTTCTGTGGGTACTTTTGATGGTATGACTGGAGTATGGAGTATTCCATCACTTTTAGTAGGTCAAATAGCCACTCTGGTTATTGATACTACTGCCCAGGCTTCTGCCGCTGGAACCAATCAGACCAACACCATCACCGTAACGGACCTGGATCAATATGATCCCAGCCCGGCTTCAGATAGTGCTACGGTCTATGTGAAAGCTGCGGATGTGGCTGTAACTAAAACAGTAAACAACGCCACTCCTAACTACCTGCAAAACGTTACCTGGACGGTAACTGCAACCAACAACGGACCGGACACGGCAACTGGCGTACAGATTACGGATATTCCACCAGCAGGCTTAAATGTATTATCTGTGACTCCGTCACAGGGTACCTTTGATGCTATGACTGGAGTATGGAATGTAGGTACTCTGGCCAATGGTGCTTCTGCCACTTTAACCATAATTACCCAGGTTACCATGGCCAACACCACCATTACCAACACCGCTACTAAAACTGCGGAAAATGAGTACGATCCTAATCCTGCCAATGATAGCGACTCTGCTACCATTACCGTGCCTCCATCAGCGGATATTGGAGTGACCAAAACGGTGAATATGAACAATCCTCTGGTTTGTGAAAACTTCACCTGGACAGTTACCGTGACCAATAACGGTCCTAACGATGCCACCGGGGTACAGGTTACTGATATTCCACCAGCCTTACTTAATGTGGTTTCTGTGACTCCGTCACAGGGCACTTTTGCAGGTGGAGTATGGTCAGTGGGCACTCTCCTCAATGGAGAATCTGCAACTTTAACCATTGTAACCAATGCTACTGCTGCTGCAGCAGGTAAAACCATCACTAACACTGCTACCAAGACCGCGGCTGATCAATATGATTGGAACCCGGCTAATAACAGTGACAGTGAAAGTGTTTCTGTGCCTGCTAATAAGACCTTCACTTTAAATGTAAGGAATAATGGCAGCGCCCGAATACATGGTATCTACTATGTGACGGTTTACCGTCCCTGCGGAGCACCGGCAATCTTCAATAAGTACGAGTTCTACTTGAACCCTGGCCAATCCATTTCCTACAATGTAGGAACCTTTGCGGTGGGAACCCGTATTAGTACCGATCAGTTCATATACAATACGGCTTCAACTGCCCGGACGGTTAGTGTGACCAATACCTGGGGATCTTCTGGTGTGCCCTCATATGTGCAAAACTATGTGGTAGCCAATGTACCAGGTAATCAGGCCCGAGCTGCTCTGGCCCGATACCGGTTTACCATGAACCGTAACAATATTGGAGTAGAGGTTGTAAGACTACCAGCACTACTATAAAAAAAACAAATTACCCTTTTTTTTCTTTTTTTTTAAATAAACTGAAGTTAATATTTTGAATACATTTTTTAAAATTCTTCTTTCCCTCTGAATTTTTCCATAAAAAGCATATAGGGTAGGTAAGTTAATCTCATTAAACAAACTAATGGTGAAGAATTATGTATGATGGATTAACTAACTATGGTAAAACTGATTTCTTATTTCCTTTACAAAATGAAAAAACACTATTTTTATGTGCCATTGCCACCACCGCCACCTCCCGTATACCTGGAATAACTGGAGCCGGAGCCACACCAGAATTAACCCAATACACTCCTGCTGCTGATGTGGAGCTCATTGTACATGATAAACCACTTTGTCTTCCTGAAATCCCCCAGACTATTATAAAAGGTCAAGCGGCACCCACTCCCGCAGTAATTACCAAGGCCGCCCTGGAATTGGCAGATATTCCTATAATTGTTGCCGATGCTGGTGCTGGAATTAAACCAGACATGCCTTATATTAAACTGGGTAATAAACCTGGAGAAGATGTAAGAACTGGAAAAGCGGTGGTAAATGCAAAAGAAGTATTCGAAAAAGGAGTCATGCTGGGAAAAACTTTATCCAAATTAACCAATCATCTTGTAATTGGAGAAAGTACTCCTGCAGGCACTACCACCGCGTTAGGGGTTTTAACTGCGTTAGGCTATGATGCAAAGGAGAAGGTAAGTGGTAGCATGCCTGAAAACCCCCACAATTTAAAATATGAGGTGATACAGGAAGGACTTAAAGCTGCAGGATATGTGGAAGGAGAAATCGTAGAAAATGCCCTGCAGGCGGTGGAAATAGTGGGAGATCCCATGATTGCAGCTGTAGCCGGGACGGTGATTGGTTCAAATGTTCCTGTTACCCTGGCAGGAGGTACCCAGATGACTGCGGTGTGTTCTGTTATTAAAGGAATTCATAATGAATTTGATTTTTCTAAGCTATGCATTGCAACAACTATCTTCGTTGCAGAAGATGAAACAGCGGATATTAATTATATAACCCGTCAAATTGCTGATATTCCCATTTTTGCAGTGGATCCTGAATTTGACAAATCCTCAGTTCCCGGACTAAAAAGTTACCTGGATGGCTCTGTAAAAGAAGGGGTGGGTGCAGGCGGAGCAATGATGGCAGCCATGCTTCAAGAAGTTCATGTAGATAATATAAGGGCTAAAATTGAGGAATTATGTTATAAAATCTTTTAATTAGATATACAAATTCTAACTCAAATTATCCGGGGATTCTTACTTAACTTTTTTTGGTAGAAAATGTGTATTCCCGGGAATATTCGGGACCTGAAATTTACATTATCACTATTTAAAAAAATACTTAAACCAATAGTACCTATTTTTGATTAATATGAAAAATGAACGGCATTTACTTTAGATTTAAGGTGTAAAAATGGATGTTTCGTATATTATACTTGGAATAATAATCTTAATCATCGTTTACTTAATTTATAGCTACAATCGCCTTATAAAAACGCGGAATATGGTGGATACTGCCTATTCAAATATTGACACTCTCTTACAAAAGCGTTTTGACCTGGTTCCCAATCTGGTGAGCACCGTTAAAGGTTATATGAAGCATGAACGTGAACTTCTGGAAACGGTTACCCGGGCTAGGAGTGATTGGATGAATGCTTCCACTATACAGGAAAACGCAGGAGCAGATAATATTGCAAAAGAAGCCCTTAAATCTATTTTTGCGGTTGCGGAAAATTATCCCGACCTTAAAGCTAACCAGAATTTCTTATTACTCCAGGAAGAACTGGTGGGCATTGAGAATAAAATAGCATATGCCCGACAACGCTATAATCGAACTGTTCTGGATTTAAATAATGCCATTCAACAGTTTCCAACCAACCTGATAGCCCAGTTTTTCAGATTCCAAATTAGAGAATTTTTTGAAGTAGAATCTGAAAAAGTAAGGGAAGTCCCCCAGGTAAAATATGGGGGTGAGGAATAATGGATCCCATTTATAACAGCATCGCTGCTAATAAAAGATGGACATATCTTTTCTTTTCTTTTTACGCTCTTTTAATTGGCATAATTGGATATACAATTGGATTATATTTTAATTCTATTATCCTGGGCCTTTTTATGGCGGGTGTAATTTTCACCCTGGCTATGGTGGTGAGCTACTTTGGGGGGCAAAATGTAATCACCAGCATGGCCGGTGCACGGGAGGTATCCAAGGAGGAAGAACCTTATCTTTATAATACAGTAGAAGGTTTGAGTATAGCTGCCGGTCTTCCCCTACCCAAGCTATACCTGATAGACACCGATGTGCCCAATGCTTTTGCAGCGGGCCGTAATCCTGAAAATGCCAGTATCACAGTTACCACGGGTTTATTGAAAAGATTAGATCGTCTGGAGCTGGAAGGGGTTATAGCTCATGAGATGGCACACATAAGAAATTATGATGTGCTACTTGCTACTGTGGCAGTTGTTCTGGCAGGCACCATTGTATTCTTGGGATATATGGCCCGTTATTCCGCTTATGGGGGTTTATTTCGAGGAAGGGATCGCGGAGGCTCAGCCGGGATAATCTTTTTAATTCTTACCCTGGTTCTAATTGTCCTGGCCCCTATATTTGCACAACTACTCAAATTTGCAATCTCCCGGAAAAGGGAGTTTCTGGCAGATGCTACTGGAGCAGACCTTACCGGATATCCGGAGGGATTGGCCAGTGCCCTGGAAAAAATCAGTACCATGCAAAAACCCAAAAGTAAAATTGAAAACACAGCTCTTAATGGTATTTATATTATAAATCCAGCAGTGGGAGCAAAAACCGTCAGTAATCTTTTTTCTACTCATCCTCCCACCGAGGAAAGAGTCAGAAAACTACGTGAAATGGAATTTTAGACTAAAAATGTAAAGCTTTAAAAAAACCGAATATAAGCAGCAGTTTCCAGTGATAAAAAAAAAATAAATGGAAGTTTTATTTGCTCGTACTTAATTTCAAAAAAACAATAATTTTTTTGTTTAAGATAAGATGCTAAAGATTACAGTCAAGAGCCCTACTATCCAGCAGTAATAGGCAAACATCATTAAACTTCTTTCTTTAATTATTTTTAACAGTAATTTTATAGCCAGATAGGCTGCCACTGCCGAGGCAATAAATCCTGCTATAAAAGCCGCGGCATTAAAATCAAAAACTGAACCAATTTCCCGTACCTGTATTAGCCCGGCAGCTATGATAATGGGTATAGATAGTAAAAAACTGTATCTGGCTGCTAATTCTCTTTCTAATCCTAAAAATAGGCCCGCGGATATGGTGGCACCTGATCGGGAAATCCCGGGAGCAATAGCACATCCCTGGGCAATACCTATTAGCATTGAAGTTTTTAAGCCCATATCCTTCACAGATTTATCTCCTGTACTGATTCTCTCTGAAGCCCAGAGTAACAAGCCCGTTACTATTAAAAAAAATCCAACCGCAAGTAAATTAGTAAATAAAGATTCAAAGAAGTCTTTAAATAATAGTCCCATTAATCCCGCTGGTATGGTACCAAAAAGTATAAGCCAGGCCAGTCTTTTAAAGGGATCTTCCTGAATTCCTTTTTTAAATTCACCTTTGGGCAGGTCCTTTAAGCTAGATAGGAAAGACTTTAACATATGTAAAAGGTCCTTACGGAAATAGCTCACCACCGCCACCAGACTGGCCAGATGCAGCATGGTATCAAAGGCCAGTGATTCCTGGACTCCTAAGATATTTGTTATAAATACTAAATGAGCTGAACTGCTTATAGGGAGAAATTCTGTTATTCCCTGCACTATTCCAATAATTATTGCCTGTATAACATCCATTAAATCACCATTAATTCAATAAAATTTAAAATTGCTGAAATACCCGATTGTTCCGGAGTACTTATAAATCTTTGTTATAAGTTATAACTTATAACTTATCTCTTACAACTTATAAGTTATAATCAATCCAGGTAAGTTAACCACCTAAAACGATCATCCACTTCAGCACGGAGTATCTGGAAGAAAGCATGCTGTAACTTCTCTGTCACCGGCCCTCTTCCACCAGAACCCACATTTATTCTATCCACAGATCTTATAGGGGTCACTTCTGCTGCAGTACCTGTTAAGAATATTTCATCAGCCACATATAACATTTCCCGGGGCATTTGCTCTTCTCTTACTTCCATCTCCATCTCTTTAGCCAGTTTAATCACTGAATCACGGGTTATACCCTTTAAAAGAGAAGAAGCAAGTGGCGGGGTGTAGATAACCTCGTCTTTTATTAAAAATATATTTTCACCACTACCCTCACTAATCATGCCCTGGTAGTCCAGTAAGATTCCTTCATCATATCCATTTTCCAGAGCTTCCATTTTAACCAGTTGGGAATTCATGTAATTTGCCCCGGCCTTAGCCATATTAGGCAGAGTATCAGGAGCCATGCGCCTCCAGGTGGAGACACCCACATCCACTCCTGCTTCCAGTGCTTCCTGTCCCAGGTAACTACCCCATTTCCAGGCAGCAATCACCACTTCCAGGGGACTGTTCAAAGGGTTAACTCCTAATTCTCCCTGACCTCTAAATACCACCGGACGGATATAGCACTCCTTTAGTTCATTAATTTTAATGGTCTCCTGGATTGCCCGGGATATTTCAAGTGGAGTATAGGAAATATCCATACGATAGATCCGGGCAGAATCAAATAATCTTTCTACATGCTCCTCAAGACGGAAAACTGCTGAACCCTGTTTATTGTGGTAGCAGCGTATCCCTTCAAATACACTGGAACCATAATGAACCACATGCGATAAAACATGTATATTTGCATTTTTCCAATCTACTAACTCTCCATTAAACCAAATTTTTCCATTTTTATCCCAGGCCATAATAAAATCCTCAATTAAATTTATTAAAATTATTAATATCTAATTTAAATTGTCGATTCGGGGTTTTAAATATATTCAACCATTTAATCCATTACTCTTTCTTAAAAAATATCTAACTTTTAAATATGATATTCCAATTAATCTATTTAAATTATTTTCATGCCAATTACCCCTTAATAAAATCAATTTAATAGCTACTTTAACATGGCTTCGGGGATTGCTTTTGGAAAAGTTTATATAGGGAGGGGTGCAAAGTGTGATGTACGCGAGGGGCCGGTGGTCTAGGGGTATGATACCTCGCTTACAACGAGGTGATCACGAGTTCGAATCTCGTCCGGCCCATTTATATCATTTTTTTTAATTAATTTACTAATTTGAAACTTATTTTCGTTCTAAAAATACACGAGCTTCCACCGCTTTGTAAGTTTTCCCCTTATAATTAAAAGGGCATTTAATAGATTTATATGGACAAAAAGAAGCACATATTAAACAGTATTCGCATTTAAGGCCGTGTTGAGGATATTCATTTTTTTCTATTTTCCGGTTACCCACGGGACATAATTTAACACATATTCTGCATTTTTGACATAAATCCTTAGAGGTGGTATAGGTAGCAGGTTCTGATTTATTCTACTCCGGGTAAGGGCCAGACCAAAACGAGAAGCCAGGTACATAGCATCACTAATAAGGGGTATTCTTCCCCATTTTGCAGTTCCCTTTAAAAGACTCAGGGCATATTGTTCTGCTTTTAAGAGTCCCTTTTCAATTTTTTCCTGGCATTTTTTCTCCGGGGATATGTAGAATATATTGGAGGGCATTATAATCTCACAGGCCCCCAGGGGATGGTAACCTTTCCGGGTAAGTAGCTTTTTTTAGGGGTCAACTACACCTCCTGAAAAACTTCTCAGGGTATCTACCACAAATATGGCTGTGCCTTGGACTTCTGGAAGTCTTTTAATAAAATTCCATACAAAATGGTAGGTTGATTGTTCTGCTACAGGAAAACCAAGACCAATTAAATTGTTTAGATTTATCTTTTCTGGATTTGAATTTTCCAGGGGAAACAGATTAACATTCAAGCCCTGCTTTTCCCATACTTCCCTCATCTTATGCACCACCAGATAGGTGTTACCTGTTCGGGAGAAGTAGTAAAAATCAATATTATCCTTTATCATTATTTATTCACTTCCCTTTAGGATAAATTAATAGAACTTTTTATAGGCTTAACCTCTCTTAGGGGGTAAGGAAACTTTTAACCATAAAAAAATAAATACTATTTATTGCCAGAGGGGCCGGTGGTCTAGGGGTATGATACCTCGCTCACACCGAGGTGATCACGAGTTCGAATCTCGTCCGGCCCATTTATTCAAGATTAAAAAATTATTTTTCCATATAATTATATTACAAATTCTATTTACTTTAAAAAAAGGAATAATGGTTAAGTGTCTCTTTTTACAGGAAGATAATTTGAATTATCAGGGCCAGCAATGATACAAAAAATACCGTGGTTCCCTTAACCAGTACCAGTGCCCCTTTTCTATCCAGTAAAAATACCAGCCCATAGGATAAAACCACACTAAGGAGTATTTTAATTATACCCAGGGTGCTGCTATTTACAGTTATAAAATATCCAATTAAATTAGCCAGTAGATAGGAAAGCCCAATAACCATTAAAATTAATATAACGGTGTTACTGAGTATGCCCTGTATAATCGGCCACCAATCAGTTTTTAACTGGTCACGTTTTCTATTGAGGGATCCTTTAGAATCACTGTGGAAAAATGAACTCCTGGACTCGGGAGGATTATATGAAATTTCAGCTCCTTCATACTCTTCCTCACCATATTCCTCTTCTTCAACCATCATTTCTGGTGATCTTTTAGAGAACTTCTGGGCCAGTTTCAATAAACCTTCCCTATCAATGAGTTTAATATTTCTACGGGCAGCATAATTCACTGCCTGAGAACTGTAACCGGAAGTGGTCACAATTACCACTTTGGAGGCCTTTAATGTCTTTGCAACCATTTCCATTTCTTTTAAGACATCTAAACCTACATTCCACTTCTCATCATAGTTTTTACAGGATACTACTACTCCAAAATCTCCCAGCACGGTAGGTAGAATGCCATAAATATCTATAAGATGCCTTGAAGTTCTAAAGTCTTTGTAGACTTTAAAACCAGATTCCTCCATTATTTTTGCTATGAATTCAACCAATCTGTTTTTTTGCAAGTTACCCACCTTCTGGAGATGAAAATTTATGCCTTAATTAAGATATAATCTTTAATCCTTAATATTATTATAAATAGGTTATAATTAATATTTGCTTTTATAGTAGATAAGTACTGATTTGATTTTTTGCATTTTCTTACATTAATATTCACCTTGTGGAGAAAATTAACCATTCAAATACTCCCTGTAACTCAGATTCCACAAAGTATTAAAAACTTCATAAATATAAGTTGTATATGCAAATTTTGATAACCAACGACGATGGAGTAAATTCTTCCGGGATTATTGCCACCAGAAAAGCAGTGGAAGGTTTGGGTGAAATATCAGTGGTGGCCCCCGCCACACAGCAAAGTGGAATAGGTCATGCACTTACCCTTTTTGAGCCTATAAGAGTCACAGATACTAATTTAAGGGATGGAAGCAGGGCTTTCTCAGTTTCAGGAACGCCAACTGATGCAGTTATTATCGGGATCTTTGAATTAGCACAAAAAAAGCCAGACCTGGTTATATCTGGAATAAATGTAGGAGAAAATCTCGGGAAGTCGGAATTAACCACTTCAGGAACAATAGGGGCTACCATGGAGGCGGCAACACATAAAATACCTTCCCTGGCAGTGTCATTACAGGTCACCCGGGGGGATATTAAATTCCATGATGGACATGTGGATATAGACTTTTCCTTTGCCCAGAAAATAACCCGTAAGGTGGTTAAGCAGATTATTAAAAAGGGCCTGCCCCAGGGGGCTGACTTCATGAATTTAAATATACCTGCCCATCCCGAAAGTGATGAGATTGTAATCACCCGGCTGGGGGAGAGAATGTACCGGGCCCATATCCAAAAACGCCTGGATCCCCGTGGCAGACCATACTACTGGTTGGATGGCGATCCGGTGGAAGATGATAAGAAAGGAACCGATGTACATACTCTTAAAGTTGAAAAACAACCCAGCTTAACTCCCCTTACTCTGGATTGCACTTCTCCTCTGGATATAAGAAACTGGATGGAATAAAATCAACAAATACCTGCAATTTTTCCACCAGCCATATGCTAAATAGGGGGCCGTATTTACATACTTAATTAACCAGCAAGGCATTTACTTAAAGCTCAATCTACTTAAACCATAGTCTTCCCTATATAGGTGATACCCTGCCCTATTATATACTGGGCTCAATCAATTAAAACCCATTTAAAATTAAATTTTAGGGAGTTTCTTTTTTTCAACGTATATTAAGCTCCCTTAAAAGTCTATCTCTTTCTTTTCGAAGCTCTTCTAGTAATTCAGGATCGCAATTTCCTAATTTTTCAAGATGGGCGATGGTAATAGTCACCGCTTCCAGGTTGGTTTCAATTTGGTTTACAGACATCAAATGACTCCTTTATTAGGTTTATTTAATTAGATATACCTGAAGGTAACACCTAATGGTTTTTATATATTTACTTATTAAATGATAATAACTATTTTATAGTGATAACATTTCTTTAGGGAAAAGTATATGCAACCCTGAATAATAATTATGTTAAGAAATTAATAAGAGAGGTTAGGATGTCAAAACCAGATAGTGATTTTCAAGTAAATCGGCAGTTTCTGCGGTTTAAAGATAAGGATGTAGTTATAAGCTTAAAAAACAGAGAAGAAGATGAAGGTAAAGTAATAGCATTAGATAATTACCTGAACACCGTTATTGAGACAGATAAAGGTATGAAATTCATAAAAGGCACCAAAATTGCCTTTATTGCTTTAAAATAATTTAAAAATTAGCAGGGCCCTGCTAATTTGAGATTTTTTTAGAAAAAAATTTGTTTTAAATTAAGTTCAGGGAGAATATCCCTTGACTTTAATCCCTAAAATCTCTTTTTGGCCATTATAGATATCACGAGCAATCTGAGCACTACCCATGGAACCGGAAGTAGGGGGGATGCGAATTACCGGTATCAAGTCTTCCAGATAATCCTTGAGGGTACCATAAAAATTTACAGGTTCCTGCATAGCACCCATAGAACCGGTGAGTACCACTCCATCCACTTTCTGGGCAATACCCAACAATCCCCATATTTCCATGACAATGGTCATAATCATGGTATCCAGGGCCAGTATGGCAGAATCATCTCCTGCCTGGAATTTTTCCAGCATCTCTTTTTTTACCTGGGAAACATTGGTGTCCACTCCAGCAATTTTAACTGCCCCAGCATGAGAAAAACAATCATTAGCACTTTTATGTCCATCATCAATACTTCTTAACATTTCCAGATCCAGAGGACCATGCACCAGCCCCATAGCTCCTATACAGGCATCCATAGCTCCTCTGATTTTACATTTTTCCACTAAAAGGGTAACGGTATTGGAACTGATATCCGCCACAATCATGTTTTCCCATCCACTTTCCAGATAGGCATTGTAAGCAATACTTACCTTCTCTGCACTGGCATGATGGGAGTAAGCAGCTCTAAAACGAGGATCCATACAGGGTGTGTTTTTATGCAACCCGGGTATAAGTAGAATAGGTACTCCTGAGTTTTCCAGTTCACCATAAACCAGGGTACCTCCCCCGGTAACCTTACCGGCACCACCTATGGATATGATTCCTCTTTTTTCCACCATTTCCAGGGGTTGTATGGTTTTTATACCATCCCCCATGGCATAAGTGATGGCCATTAGTTTAATTTTATCCAGGGGGACCCGGGAGGATAGTTCTTCCAGGGCAGATACTTCCCCGGTAGATAGTTCTTCCCGACCGATTTTAAAGTGTTCTACCTGCTTTTCATCATCAGAAGGTAGAATGGTAAAGGATACTCCAGTAGTACCGTGATCCATTCCTACAAATACCACGATATTCACCTTTTTTTAAATGTAACTGGAAAAAATTATTTTTCCAGTCCGCAGAGTTTTCTTAGCTTGGAGCCCTTCTTTTCAATCTGGAGTTCGCTTTCAATATCCCTCATCCTTTTAAGCATAGGATTTCCGGCCTGATTTTCCAGAGCCCATTCCCGGGCAAATTTACCTTCCTGAATTTCTTTTAATATCCGGGCCATTTCTTCCTGGGTTTCAGGAGTTATGATTCTTGAACGTCGGCTTAATCCTCCAAACTCAGCAGTGTTACTTACATCGTGCCACATCCCGGCAAATCCTTTTTCATAAATTAAATCCACAATTAGTTTTAATTCATGGCAGGTTTCAAAGTAAGCCACTTCTGGTTGATAACCAGCATCTACCAGGGTTTTAAATCCAGCCTTGATGAGTTCAGTTACTCCTCCACATAATACTGCCTGCTCTCCAAAGAGATCAGTCTCGGTTTCTTCCTGGAAAGTGGTTTCTAATATACCTGCTCTGGCCAGTCCGCAGCCTTTACCCATGGCTAATGCCATGTCTCGAGCATTTCCAGTGAAATCCTGTTCTACTGCCACCAGACCTGGAATTCCAAATCCTTCCAGATAGGTCTTACGAACCATGGCTCCAGGACCTTTAGGAGCAATCATAGTCACATTCACATTTTCAGGGACCTTAATGTATCCAAAATGGATGTTGTAACCATGGGAAAAGGATAGGGTGTTACCTTCTTCCAGATATGGTTTTATAGATTGTTCAAATATGGCAGACTGTATCTCATCAGGAATAAGGATATGTATAATATCTGCTGCTTTTGATGCATCTTCGATAGTCATGACCTTCATACCATCGTCATGGGCTGCCTGCCAGGAACTTCCACCTTCTCTTAATCCAACCACAACATTTAAGCCACTATCAGCCATATTTCGAGATTGTGCCATTCCCTGACTACCATATCCAATAACAGCAATAGTTTTATCTGCTAAAACCTGTGCATCTACATCTTTTTCATAATATATCTTCATTTGCCATCCTCCTAATAATCATTAAGGTAAAAAAACTACCTTTTTTTTAAAGTTAAAAATTATGATAACTAAGTTATGATTTAGTTATCATATAAATTATAATTAAACCAACATCTGATTTTCTAAAAAAAAATATTAATTTAAGCGATGATTACAATTATTTTAAAAAATTAAAAACAGGGTTTATAACTTCAAATAGTTTTAATACCCCTTGAAATGGCCGTAGGGCCGGTACGTGCCAGTTCTTTAATTCCGAAATTTTTTAATAGATCAATCAGGGCCTGGATTTTTTCCGGGTCTCCGGTTATTTCCACAGTCAGGGTTTCCGGGCTAACATCTATAATGCGCCCCCGGAAAATACTGGCATACTGAATAACCTCGGAGCGAACTTTTTCCTGGGGGGCGTGGACTTTAATAAGGCACAACTCCCTTTTAACCGTAGTTTCCATTTCCAGATCCCGGACTTTTATCACATCAACCAGTTTATTTAATTGCTTGGTGATTTGCTCCAGCACCTTATCATCACCCTGGGCAATGATGGTCATACGGGCCAGTTCTTCTTTTTCTGATTCCCCTACGGTAATGGTATCTATGTTAAATCCTCTACGGGTAAATAATCCAGCCACACGCTGCAAAACACCAGGCTTGTGTTCTACCAGGGCACTGATGATATGAGTTCTTTCATCCATCTTAATCACCTTCTGCTTTTTTAGCAGGATTTTTATAAGTAATTTCTCCTGGACGCTCTCTTTCAACTTTGTATTCACCAACAATCTCAGTTAAGCCACAGCCTGGAGGAACCATGGGTAAAATTTCATCAGCATCAATTATAATATCCAGGAGGGTCGGTTCACCGGATTTTATGGCATTTTTAAGAGCTTCTTGTGTTTCTCCTGGTTTTTCTACCCTTTCGGCACGCACTCCAAATGCTTCAGCTAACTTCACAAAGTCCGGTACTTCTCCCAGGTGAGTGTGGGACATACGTTCATCATAGAATAGTTTTTGCCACTGGGCCACCATACCCAGGTAACGGTTATCCAGTACACAGACCACCACCGGAATGTCGTACTCTTTAACTGTGGCCAGATCCTGACAGACCATTAAAAATCCACCATCTCCACAAACAGAAACCACATCATTTTCAGGTAGAGCCACCTTAGCCCCTATAGCCGAAGGGAATCCGAATCCCATGGTTCCCAGTCCTCCTGAAGAGATAAATTTGCGGGGTTTCTGAGTTCGGTAAAAATGGGCCATCCACATCTGGTTTTGACCAACATCGGTGGTTAATATTGTTTCATTGTCAACAGCATTCATGATTTCTTTAATAACCTGCTGTGGTTTGAGAGGGACGTCATTTTCATAGGATAACCGGGGGATACAACTTTTTTTAAAGTCATAAACATGATCAAACCATTTTTTATTGTCCAGTTTTTGATCTTTCTTTAAAAGAGGCATTAGTTGTTGGAGAACTGTTTTAGCATCTCCCACAATGGGAACGGCAACTTCCACATTTTTACCTATTTCCGCAGGATCCACATCTATGTGTATTACTCTGGCGTTTTTGGCAAATTCTGCAATATTTCCGGTGGTCCTATCTGAGAAACGGCAACCTACTGCCACCAGACAATCACATTCATCTACAGTTATGTTGGCCACCTTTCTCCCATGCATACCCAGCATACCCATGGAAGCCGGATCATCTTCAGAAAAAGATCCTTTACCTAAAAGGGTGGTGGTAACCGGAGCATTAATTAAATCTGATAATTCTTTTATTTCAGGGGATGCACCAGAAATTATTACTCCTCCACCAGATAATATAACTGGCTTTTTGGCTTTTTTTATGGCCTGGGCTGCTTTTTTAATTTGTAAAGGATGTCCCTTTAAATTAGGTTTATAACCAGGTAATTCCATTGATTTGGCCTGGTATTCATCCAGTTCCTGTTCCTGTATATCTTTAGGTAAATCAATTACCACCGGACCGGGTCGACCAGATAATGCGATTTCAAAACCGGATTTAATCATGCCGGGAATTTCATGGGCATCAGTAGGCTGGAAATTATGTTTGGTTATGGGGATGGTAATCCCTATCATGTCTACTTCCTGAAAGGCATCATTTCCAATTAAATGGGTAGGTACCTGTCCGGCAATGGCCACTACTGGGGCAGAATCCATATTTGCCGTGGCAATACCAGTAATCAGGTTAGTGGCACCCGGTCCAGAAGTGGCTATACATACTCCCACTTTTCCTGAAGCCCGTGCATAACCATCAGCAGCATGAGCAGCACATTGCTCATGTCTTACCAGAATATGTTTTAAATCTGAATCATATATCATGTCATAGAGAGGTAATAACTGACCTCCCGGGTATCCGAAAACAATATCTGCTCCTTGATCTATTAGCGACTTTATTATTGCTTGCCCGCCTTTCATATAAACACCTGTGTTGATTAAAGGGCAATTAACATCTTTAATCTTAAAGATATCTTTAATTGCATAAACTTTTCAATTGTTATATATCAAATTACAATCTTTTTAATTTGATATTAAGTATAGTTATATTTAATCTTGCTTAATTTTTAACCATCACCTGAATCTTATTGAGGAATACTACCAAAAAAAGCAGTGATTTATATAATTAAATCGACAATTATATACTTCTTAAAATGGAATAGATATTCAGGATTTTAAATCAGGGAGTATTATAACGTTTAAAGGTTACCTTCCTGGAAAACCTTATATACATATACTTAATTTATCAGTTTTGGGATTAATAGGGATTAAAATTTATTATAACCGGTTTTTTCAATTTTAGATTGCGGGAGGAGTTAAATGAAAATATTAGTGGTTGGTACTGGAGCCAGGGAACATGCTATCTGTGAAGCATTAAAACAAGACGCGGAAATTTATTCAATTATGAGCAATACAAATCCAGGGATTGCCCGTATTTCTCAATTTCAAGTGGCCAGTGAAAGCGATATGGAAAAGGTCAAAAATTTTGCCCTTAAAAATAAGGTGGAAATGGCCATAATTGGTCCTGAATCTCCATTAGAACAGGGCATTGTGAATGAACTTGAAAAGGAAGGTATAGGTTGTGTGGGACCCACCCGGGAAGCAGCAAAAATTGAAACAGATAAGGCCTTTATGAGAGGATTATTTGAAAAATATAAAATTCCCGGATCAGTAGCCTACCAGGTATTTGATAATTATGATGATTTAAGCTTATTTCTGGATGAATTTTCTGAAGACGTGGTGGTTAAGCCGGTGGGGCTTACCGGTGGAAAAGGGGTAAAAATAGTGGGAGAACACCTGGAGGATAACCAGGAAGCAAAAGCATATGCCCAACACATTATGGAAACCAGAATGGGAGGCCACCCCCGGGTAGTTATCGAAGAAAAGCTGGTGGGAGAAGAATTCACAGTACAGGCCTTTTCTGATGGTGAAAAGGTTATACCCATGCCTGCAGCCCAGGACCATCCTCATGCCTTTGAAGGAGACCAGGGACCAATAACCGGGGGGATGGGATCTTATTCTGATAAAGACGGATTATTGCCATTTTTATCTCAAAAAGATTATGATGAATCCGTGAAGATTATGCAACACACGGTGAATGCTATAAAAGAGGAAGCTGGCCATTATAAGGGGATTTTATATGGTCAGTTCATGTTATGTAAAGATGGCCCTAAACTGGTAGAATATAATGCCCGTTTCGGTGATCCTGAAGCCATGAATGTATTGCCTCTTTTAAAAACTAGCATGGTGGATATTTGCCAGGGCATCATCCAGGGTAATCTATCTAAAGCGGATTTTGAAAAAAAAGCCACGGTTTGCAAATACATAGTACCTCAAGGATATCCGGAAACTAAAGTAGCCGGGGAAAAAATCCAGGTAAATGAAAAGGAAATTGACAATGCCGGGGCATTAGTTTACTACGCAGCAGTTAACCAGAAAAATAATTCCATATACACCTCTTCTTCCCGGGCACTGGCCCTGGTGGGGCGAGGAGATACCATACAGGAAGCAGAAGAAATCTGCGAAGAATCAACCAGATATATAACAGGAGATCTGTACCATAGAAAAGACGTGGGGACAGCTGCTCTTTTACAAAAAAGAATAGACCACATGAACCAGTTAAGGGGGTAATTATGTCCCCCTGGAATGATCTGGAAATAAATTTCCAGCACACAAGGAATATGAAAAAAACATGAATTATTAATTTATTATAAAAATTTCTAAATTCAATGAAAAAATTAAAAATAAAGAGCTATAATCAGCTAAAAGTGCTTTTAATATGAAGTTCAGGATTTGATAAATATTATTTTTATTCTCTCCGGGGAGAAGTATAATCACTATAGAAATTCGGGAATAGAATAATAATTATTATATGCTCCTTACAATTATCAATAAATAGTTTATACCTGGGGATGGAATTTAAATGAAACATCTTTTATCGATTTGCGATATTCAACATCAAGTTTCAATGTTACTGGAAATAGCAGATAAATTTAAAAAAAACCAGATGGAAAAAAATCCATTACAGGGAAAGACCCTGGCCATGATATTTGAGAAATCATCCACCCGCACCCGAATCTCTTTTGAGGTGGGAATGAATCAATTAGGGGGCACTGGACTCTACCTGTCCACTAATGATTTACAGATTGGTAGAGGGGAGCCTATATCAGATACGGCCCGGGCTATGAGTCGCTATGTGGATGGAATAATGATAAGGGCCACTAAGCACACTGATGTAATGGAATTAGCTAAAAATTCAACTGTGCCGGTTATTAATGGGTTAACTGACCTGGAACATCCCTGCCAGGCCCTGGCAGACATGCAGACTATTAAAGAAAATAAGGGTAATTTCAAGGGCAAATTAGTATTTGCAGGAGATGGGAATAATGTTTGCAATTCTTTGCTTTTAATCAGTGCTATTTTAGGGATGGATATGACGGTGGCCTGCCCGGTGGGCTATGAACCCCCGGCAGAAATACTAAAAAAAGCAACCACCATGGCCTTAGAATCAGGGGCCCACCTGGAGATAACTTCTAATATAAAATCTGCAGTAACTGATGCTGATGTAATTTATACTGATGTTTGGGTGAGTATGGGTGATGAATCTCAGATAAAAGAACGTATACAATCTTTTAAACCATATCAGGTTAATGAGGAACTTATGTCCCTTGCCAGGGAAAATGCTATTTTCATGCACTGCCTTCCCGCCATTCGGGGACAAGAAACCACAAAAGAAGTAATTGACGGCCCCCAATCAGTGGTATGGGATCAGGCTGAAAACAGATTGCATGCCCAAAAGGCAGTTATGTATTCATTTTTAAAATAATTTTTTATGAAAATATTAAGGGATTTTAAAATCTTCTCCCCTTTAATTTTCATACCGCTTAAACTATTTATTGGTTTACATTGATTCTGGGGCAGCTATACCCAGTAAATCCAGACAGTTACGGAGGGTTATTCGGGAACGATCCACCAGCAAAAGCCGGGGGTTTTCCTGAGGTGAATCAATAACTGGCAGGGCCTTGTAAAATTTGTTAAAGGCACTGGCCAGATCCTGGGCATACTGGGCCAGATTGTGTACCCTGAGAGCGCTTGCCGATTCATGGACACGCTTAGGGAACCGGGATAATGTTCGGATTAACTCCACTTCCACTTCTTCCATATCCCAGTCAGCTTCCATGGCACTGATATCCAGCTTCAAAGTTTTGTCTTTAAATTTACCTGATTTTTCCAGTAATTTACAGGAACGAGCATGGGCATATTGTATAGATGCACAACCCCTTTCAAAGCTCAGGGCTTCGTCCCATTTGAATACTATATGTTTTTCCGGGGAGAGCCGGGCAATATAATATCTTATGGCCCCAATACCAATTTGTCGGGCAATTCTGTGTATCTCTTTTTCATCAAGATCAGATCTTCTTTTTTCTATTTCTACCAAAGCCCGGTTGGTGGCTTCCTCCATTAAATCATCCACTGAAATAAAGACTCCGCGCCGGGTGGACATGGAACCTTCTGGCAGAGTTATAAATTCATAAAATATAACTTCCGGGGTTTTACCATCCAGGAGATTCATGGCAATCTTTATTTGATCAATGGCCAGTTTGTGATCTGATCCTAAAACATCTACCACCCGGTCACTTTCTTCTGATTTTTCCTGATGGTAAGCCAGGTCTCTGGTGGAGTAAAGGGAGGTACCATCTGATCGGGCCAGTACCAGTTCTTTTTCCAGTCCGAATTCCTCCAGATCCAGGTAAAGGACTTCATTTTCCCGGGTATAACCACTTTCTTTTAATTTCTCCACCACCTGGGAAACGGAACCATCCCTTACAAATTTTCCCTCCCATACAAAGGTGTCGTGATGGACATTAAGTTGGTTTAAGGTAATCTCCATTCCCTCCAGGCAATTTTCAACCGCCCTTTCAAAGGCCAGGTTTAGATCATCTTCCCCACCATTTTCATAGCGCCTTATGAGGTTATCTATCTCTTCTTTTAAGTCTGGATTTTCTTTAAGGGCTTCATTAACTTTAAAGTATAATTTACCAATTTGATGGTCCTTTTTATCATTTTCGCTGTATTTTGAAAGATCAAAACCAAAATTTATAAGCCCCCATACCACCATGGCAATCTGCCGTCCCATATCATTCACATAATACTGGGTTTCCACTTCAAAACCAGCTTTAAGTAGAACTCTTTTCAGGGAGTCTCCTATAATTGCATTCCGAATGTGTCCAATATGTAGTGGTCCATTAGGGTTAGCCGAGGTATGTTCTAATATTATTTTCTCATTCACCGGAGGTAACCGCCCGTAATCTTCGCCCAGGGCATCTAAAAGCAGAGGCGAAAATTTTTTATAATCAACAAAAAAGTTGATATAGGGTCCTTTAGATTCCACAGATTTGAATAAATCTGGAACTTCCAGGGCCTGAAGCAGGGAACTGGTGATTTCCATAGGAGATTTTTTCAGTTCTTTGGCCAGACTAAATGATATGGTAGAGGCTAAATCTCCCATCTGAGGATTAGGAGGTTCTTCCATTTTTATTTCAGAAGGTACAGGATATCGTAATTTTTCCAGAGCCATTTTTAAAGCATTAACGGCTTCCTTTTCTATTTCCGAATACATAATTTCACCTTATAAAAATTTAAAGTATCACTAAAATAAATCATAAAACCAAGTAATAAAATAGTTTATAATAAATAAGTGGATTAGATTACAATCCTCTAATCCACAGGGTAATGTATCCAATTCTAGGCAAAAATATTGGTTGATTACCAACAGTTATCACCCGGGATTTAACCTGTTCGGGATATACCGGACCCTGATCAGGAGTGGGATTATTATCTCCCTGGGTTACATAAAATTTTCTCCCCTCTCCATCGGTTCTTACATCTATTATGCGGTGTATAACCGGCTCAGGGAACCAGGTGGCATTATAAATCACTATTTCCCCTACATTAAGTTGGGCAGGGTCAAATTCCTGGATTCCAAGGAAGTTAGATTTCTGGATTATGACGATGTCTCCCCGGTGGAAAACAGGCTCCATACTTCCGGATACCACTACATTCATGTGCTGGGCGGCAATTATACCTACCATTATTATGACTATATAAATGATTATTTCCCGGTTGATGTTCATTGATTCACCTTTTTTTGGACTTCTAAGATTTATAAATATTTTATCTTAAAATAGCTCCTTTGTCAGCGGAGGTGGCCAGTTTCTGGTATCTTGCTAACCATCCTTTTAATTTCCGCTGAGGTTTCTGGATGGATGCCATCCTTTGTTCCATCTCCTGGGGTGATAGTTCTATTTCTAATAATCTGGCAGGGATATCTATATGTATTATGTCTCCCTCTCTAACTGCAGCAAGAGGTCCATCTGCCATGGCCTCAGGAGAAACATGGCCGATGCATGGGCCCCTGGTACCTCCTGAAAACCTGCCATCTGTAATAAGGGCCACTGATTCAATACCCATTCCTGAGATGGCTGAGGTGGGGTTCAACATCTCTCTCATTCCTGGACCACCCTGGGGTCCTTCATAACGGATAACAATTACGTCTCCCTCTTTGATTTTTCCCTTAAATATGGATTCCACGCACTCTTCTTCTGATTCAAATACCCGGGCTGGTCCACTATGGGTCATCATATCTTCTGAAACCGCACCCTGTTTTATTACAGATCCATCAGGTGCCAGGTTACCTTTTAAAACTGCAATACCTCCTTCTTTATGGAATGGATTATCTAAAGGCCTTATAACACTTTGGTCTTTAACTTTCGCCGTTTTAATATTTTCATGGAGGGTTTTACCTGTACAGGTAATGGTTTCCAGATCCAGTTTACTCTCCAACACTTTTAAAACTGCAGGTATTCCTCCGGCCTGGTGCAGGTCGATAATCATATGCTCACCTGCAGGACTAATGGAGGTGAGGTGAGGTATATTTTTACTCATCTTATCAAAAAGGGACAAATCGACTTTTACTCCCTTATCCTCCAGTTCACTGGCTATGGCCGGTATATGCAGTGCAGTATTACTGGAACCACCTAAGGCCATGTCCAGGGCTACGGCATTTTCAAAAGCAGTTTGATTCATTATTTTTGAGGGGGTGAGTCCTTCAGCAATCATTTCCACAATTCGGGCCCCAGAGGATCGGGCTATTCTCATTTTTTGTGCATCCACTGCGGGAGTGGTGGCACAATCTGGTAGACTCATTCCCAGACCTTCGGTCAGACAGGCCATGGTGTTGGCGGTAAATAAACCAGCACATGATCCGGCTCCAGGACAGGCACAGCGTTCCAGTTCATCCAATTCTTCCAGACTCATCTTACCTGCTGTTACTGCACCCACTCCCTCGTAAACATTGATGAGATCCACTGATTTTCCTTTGAATTTACCGGGAAGCATGGGGCCTCCGGTAACCACTATACAGGGAATGTCCAGTCGGGCAGCAGCCATCAACATCCCGGGCACCACTTTATCACAGGTAGGTAAGAGTACCAGACCATCCAGGCTATGGGCCTGGGCCATACTCTCCACCGTATCGGCGATTATTTCCCGGGAAGCCAGTGAAAAACGCATCCCTGCATGGTTCATGGCAATACCATCACAGATGGCCATGGTGTTGAATTCAAATGCAACACCTCCTGCCTGATCTATCCCTCCTTTAACTGCTTCAGCCAGTTCTCTAAGGTGTATATGTCCTGGAACAATGTCGGTAAAACTATTGGCTATTCCAATAAATGGTTTTTCCAGGTCCTCATCAACCACACCACAGGCCCTTAATAGGGATCGGTGAGGGGCCCTTTGTAGTCCTTTTTTAATATTATCACTTCTCATTAAAATCACCCTAATTGGATATCATAATGTAATTGGAGATTCCAGTAATGGTAGATATAACTAAAATCCATTACAGATTATTATCTTCCATCTTATATTTAATACTTTTTACTTTGAAATTAATATTACTTTTTATAATCCTTTTTGAATATTATTTAATAGTTGAAACTTATATAATTAAACATGGATACTCTCCCTTTTATAAAAATTGTTACTGCTCTGGCCATAGGGGCATTAATTGGAATTGAAAGGGAAAGAAAATCCACTAAAACAGAATTTGCAGGCGTAAGAACCTTTATTTTAATAGCACTCTGGGGAATCCTTTCTGCCTATCTCTCAGAATTATTTCCTTATTTTATCCTGGCTTCGTTTATGGCACTTTCAGTGTTGATTGGCCTGGGCTACTGGCTTACGGTAAAAGATAGTGGTGATTTGGGTCTTACCACCGAGGTGGCAGCATTATTAACATTTATATTAGGGGCTTTATGCTACTATGAGGAAGGATACACAATCTCAGTAGTACTCTCTATTCTGGTAACCACCTTACTGGCACTAAAACCAGTTTTACATAAACTGGCCCAAAAAATCAGTGAAAAGGAAATGATTGATACCCTGAAATTTTTAATCATCGCCTTTGTTATTTTACCCCTGCTTCCCAATGAAACCCTGGGCCCCTGGGATGTTTTTAATCCTTACCAGGCCTGGCTAATGGTGGTTTTTATTTCAGGTATCAGCTATGCCGGATATATAGCCATGCGTTTTATGGGACCTCAGCGGGGATTGGGGATTACTGGAATTATAGGGGGATTGGTATCCAGCACGGCGGTGGTAACTGCCATGGCCGCCAGGGTTAAAGAATCGCCTTATCTTTTAAGGGCCGGTGTTTTTGCCACGGTGGTTGCCAGTTCTATGATGTTTTTAAGGGTTTTTTTTGAAGTACTGATAATAAATCCTGACCTGGCCCCTTCATTGGCTGCCCCAATGATTATAATGGGGGTACTGGGCATTTTACTGGGGTGGCTGGTATGGCGCAGATCTGCAGTTAAAGAAATTGATTCAAAAATCAAACTGGATAACCCCTTTACCCTAAAACCCGCCCTCATATTCGGAGCCTTATTTATCGCCATCTTATTTTTAAGTAAAATTGCCAATATATACCTGGGTAGCAGGGGTGTTTATCTGGCCAGCATAATTTCCGGGGTGGCTGATGTGGATGCCATAACCATCAGCATGGCTTTTCTAGCTCGGAGTTCCACTTTATCCTCAGATACTGCAGTCACCGCTATAACCCTGGCCACCATATCCAATACCGCGGTTAAATTTGGCATTGCACTATTACTGGGAACTCGCCATTTTGCCCGAAATGTAGGGATACTTTTTGCAGCTATTGTTACCGCAGGTATAGTGGCGGTTATTTTAATTTAATCCAAAAATAAATAAATTTTAATAATTTTAAGACCGTATCATGGTCAAAATCATCTTATATTTTTCCACAGCATGCAGGGCATGGGGTTCATTTGCCGGCATGATAATCATCTCCCCTTTTTTAAGGAGATTCTTTTTACCGGATATGGTTATTTCTGCTTCTCCATCCACAATCTGTACCATAGCATCAAAAGGAGCAGTGTGTTCACTCAAACCCTCTCCTTTATCAAAGGCAAAAATGGTAACTGTACCGGTTTCTTTTCTTATAATTTCCCGGCTAACCACAGCTCCTGCTTGATAGTCAATTAATTCTTCAACGCCAATTACTACAGATTTCAAGTCTTCTTTCATTTAATCACCGTTATTATTATGCCCATGATTTATAAATATTAACCTGAAAAATAAATAAAATTTAGGGTGGTTTATTACCCTAAAATTTGTTTAATATCTTCTTCTGGATCTCCTATTGGGCGCAGGTCGTAGTTTTCCACCAGAACTTTTATTATATCGTCGTTAGCCCATCCCGGTAGTATAGGTCCCAGGTAAATTCCCTTAATATCCAGGGCCAGCAGGCTCCATAAGATGGCTGCTGCTTTTTGTTCCATCCAGCTGCAGACGATGGTGAGTGGCAGTTCATTTAACTCCACACCAAATAGTTCGGTAAGAGCGACCGCTACATCCACAGCTACAATGGCGTCATTGCATTGCCCCACATCAATTAGTCGAGGTACTCCTTCAATGTCCCCTAAGTCCATTTCATTGAATCGGTACTTACCACAGGCCAGGGTGAGGACCACCACATCTTCGGGCAGTTTTTCCACAAATTCAGTGTAGTATTTGGCCTGGGCCAGTGGGGAATCACAGCCTCCCACCAGGATGAATCTTTTAATTTTTCCATCTTCCACCAGTTCCTTGATTTTTGGCGCCAGGGATAAAATGGTTGAGGCCCCAAATCCAGTAGTTAAAACCGTATCTCGAGGTTCTTCTTCCAGATCCCCTAGTTCCAGTGCCTTTTCAATTACCGGGGTGAAGTCATAGTCTTCTATATGTTCTACTCCGGGTAATTCGGCCACACCACTGGTGAACATTCTTTCTTTGTATTCATCCTGTGGAAGGAGTACGCAGTTACTGGTTCCCAGTATGGCTACCGGGTACCTGGAAAAGGTTTGTCTTTGATCAAACCATGGCCCGCCCAGCTGACCCACCAGGTGTTTGTATTTTTTAAGTTCTGGATATCCATGGGCAGGTAATAATTCAGAGTGGGTGTAGACATTTATGCCCTTACCTTCGGTTTGCTTTAAAAGTTCAGCTAAAGCCTTCATACTGTGACCGGTGGCCAGAATCCCGGGACCTTTAACTGCCCCTACAGGCACTTCGGTGGGTTCTGGTTCTCCATAGGTTTCAATATGGGCTTTTTTAAGTAAGGCCATGG